>Ga0209088_10000005_pt1 | contig 245545 bp, 250 predicted proteins | sample S_140625_EF_Meta_FD_187324 | JGI IMG/M metagenome (GOLD analysis project Ga0209088, IMG submission 187324) | Freshwater microbial communities from Lake Simoncouche, Canada to study carbon cycling - S_140625_EF_MetaG (SPAdes) (version 2) | ecosystem: Environmental > Aquatic > Freshwater > Lake... | reverse complement strand
TGGTCTCGCAACTCTATCTGCCGCCCGTATCACTAACAATCTCTCCCTGTCTCGGGTGAACGGTGCCGCCTACCCCCAGACGCTCGGAAACGTCGGTCAAGTCCTCTCAATCTCGTCGGCGGCCACCACTCTGTATTGGACCACTCCTCCCTCCGCGTCCTTCGGAAACGTGATTCGGGTAGACTCAGTGTACGGAAACGACACGTATGGTGCGGTGGGAACCTACCCTTACCAAACCTTGAACGCAGCTATATCCGCCGCCACTACAGGAAATCTCGTATGGGTAGGACCTGGAACCTACACTCTCACGGGTTCCCTCGTGCTGTCCAACAGTGTAGCGATCCGTGGAGCAGGAACTCAGTCGGTCCAGATTCAGTACTTGAACGCCACGACCTCCTTCACAATGGTCACGATGAATTCTAATTGTCGTATTGAAGATGTGACCCTGACCTTCACCAGCAGTTCAACTGTAACATCAGGAGCCGAATATGTAGGGGTCTACATTGAAGGGTCTAACATCTTAAGCACCAAACTACGAGGAATGGTCCTCAATATGACCAACTACAACCCTGGAGGAAACGTCGTGGGCGTTCTCACCCGAGGGAATATTGCTTCTCCCGAACTCCCTACATCCGCCGACACTATGCGGGGATCTACCATAAATATTAACACGAGCGGACAGATTAGCGGGTATGCGAGTTGCGTGAGGGTAGCGGGACAGAACCGAGTGTCTGAGCGTGATATGAACAATTTCCTAGTTGGGACCAACTGTTCGGGCTCCCGACTTATAGCAAAAGAGACCGTGTCGGCAGGATACCTAGATATGCGAGCGTCTCTCATCGCCGCAACAGGAACGGGTCTTACCAACTGTAGCCTGGCCGAGATCTCACAGACAAATGTCTCGTCGGTCATCATCTTGTCGTATACTCGTCTCCAGTATCATTCGGCGAACGGTCTGGGGTTCACGACCGCACAAGTCCCGACCAATGTTGTTTATACTCTCTACGAACCCACAGGAACCTGGAGTGCGGGCGAGTTCAATACTGCATACTACCTAACTCCTGGAACGCAAAATGTCGCAACCGCAATTACAACTTCGGCATTTAGTGTTCCGTTTATTGTGGAACAGAACTGTCTCCTCTACGGTGTCTATTTAAACCTAAACAATCCGATTATCAACAGTGGCGTAATGACCGCAGATATTTACAATAATAGTATTGTCGCAAGCAATCTTATTGTATCGCTTTCCCTGTCTGCTGCGGGAGGAACAACAGTGACGTCTAACTATGCGGTATCACACACACTGAGTAAAGCCGAGACTCTTTACGTCGTCGCAACGGGAACAGGTGCTGGAGGTGCTCAGACAACCTTTCATTCGCTTCAGATAAACTTCGCACTCTTGTAGAGTAGTTTTAGTGTAGTGTCGTAAACAATTACAACTATAAATCCTTCTTGATAATAACAGGAACTAGGACATGGCGAGCTACAATAGCTCGGACGTGACGGACATGGTCCGATCCAAACGTGTCTTTTTAGGAACATTCTGTCCACCTTCTTCGTCGTGTGGCGGCGGAGGTGGCAGTGAAGGTCAAACGGGGGCAACAGGTCCGCCTGGCGCCAATGGAAAAACGATTCTGAACGGGGTGGGTCCGCCTACATCCGCGATTGGAACCGTAGACGATTTTTACTTGGATACGTCGTCCTACGTACTGTATGGACCGAAGTATTCAAATTATTACCAGAACTGGGCGGATATGGCAGGGAGTCTGTATCTGGGAACTCCCAATATCTATAATTACGCATACCTTCAGTCTCTTCCTGCCTCGAATGTGGTATGTAATGTCAATATTCTACCCGTCTCCAACCTGAACGTGCAGTTTGCGGCCTATGATAATTCGAATGTGAAACCGTCGTTAGTGCTTACCAACACAACAACCAACGCGTCGTATGCGATCAACCTGGACCTTTCATCCGTTTATGGTCTGTCTACGGGGACGACGTACAATTTGACGTACACGTGTGTTTCAGGGAATACGTTGATGGATTTGCGCTTCCAGAACTATTCGTCGCAGGGTCAGCAGGTGATTTGGACCAACAATCCGTGGTTCGTATCGGAGAGCTTGATTGGACCTGCAGGTGTAGGTGCAACTGGGCTTACGGGACCTACGGGACCTACGGGGCTTACGGGTCCTACAGGGCTTACGGGACTAAGCGGACCAACGGGGCCTACAGGCGCTTCGGGTCTAAGTGGACCAACGGGACCCACAGGAGCAAGTGGGTTGTCTGGACCAACGGGACCTACCGGTGCTTCTGGTCTAAGCGGACCTACGGGACCAACAGGACCGACGGGAGCAAGTGGGCTGTCGGGACCTACGGGACCTACCGGTGCTTCTGGACTCAGTGGTCCTACGGGACCCACGGGAGCAAGTGGGTTGTCTGGACCTACGGGACCTACAGGTGCTTCGGGACTAAGCGGACCAACGGGACCCACGGGACCGATTGGTGGATCAAATACACAGATCTTGTTCAACAATTCGGGAGCTGTAGGCGGAAGCTCGAACCTTACATTCACTCTGTCCACTGGAACTGCAAATATGAGTTCGCTTGTCGTGTCCAACCAGTCCCAGCTTGGACCTTACGTGAATCCTACAACCAGTTTTGCACGGTATTCAAACGATATGAAAACATCATTTACAGCTACGACAATAAACGCGATCGGAGGTTCATGGTCGAATTACGGAACAAATGCGTATGCATTCTTTTCGTCTGGAGCCGGGAAACCGGGAGGCGGTGGCGGTGCTGGATGGACAGCGGCAGCCAGATTTACTATCGCCAGTAATGTTCCATCTCAATATGCCCTATCGCTAAGGACTTATACAGAAGCAGGTTCATTTACCCTACAATTATGCAACGCCTCAAACACATTTGCGTATTCAATCACTGCCGGCGTTCTAACTGCCTCAGGTTCGGGAGTTGCTTCCACTATTACCATCACGAACTTTTCTGGAACAACCGTATTTACCGGAGCTGCTCTCACAACAAGTCCACATACATACTTGGGGGTAAGCTATAGTGGGACAACCGTTAGCGTATCAGTGAGCTCAACAACTCTCTGGTCATCCAATATTCCGACCATTGGCAAGACTGTGGCAGTCCTGGATTACAACGGAAATGACAATTACGCAGGATCTGCGTTTGATAACTTTTTGATTTCATGGCCGTCACCTGTGAATCTTAGCGGAATCGCCGTCTTCAGTGGAGACTTGGTTGCTAGTACGCCCTACCTATATAACGTCGGAGACTCAAACCGTCCGTTAAATAATGTGTATACTGGAACGCTGAATGCCTGGAAGTTACCGGCAACAGATACTCCTTACCTTGTTTCCTATACTCCCGGATCTGGAGATTTCGGATACACCCAGGCTGGTTCTAATACACAGTTCATCTATAATACAGGTTCTGGTCTGGGAGGAAGTTCATCGTTAACAACGATCTGTGGATTTACGGTTGCCGGAACCGTTACATCACCATCATATGGACAGACGGTAGTCTACTCAAATATGTTTGTATCTAGCTTGAACAGCCCATCAGTCAACACAATCAGCGCGTCATTTTCAGACCCAGGAGGGAATTATGGATTTTCTAGTGCATTAATTACCGGCGGTCAGCAGTATCGAACGTTCACATGGACGCTGAGCAATACGTCCACATTGCCCAATAGTGTGCAGTGCTACCTATCGAACGGAGGCTCAGAACAAACAAATACAGCTGGGCTCATGGCATGCGATACTACAGGTACTCTTAACTATCACTGTTACTATACCAATAGTGCTTTCGGTGCAGTTTACTTGAGGATCACCAATATGTCCGGTACACTCGTATACAACGAAATAAAGAGCGGTGGTTACCATCTAATCGAAATTATACGTACATCGCAGTTTATTACCATAAAAGAAGACGGTGTAGTTATATACACTACAGGCGAGCTGAGATTAGGATCCACCGCAGCACTGTATGCAGCACAATATGGTAATTATTCAGATGTTAACAGATTTTCAAATTTCTCTATTTCCCAACTCACAGGGTTCCCTGTCACGAATACGTTGGCAATCGGAGGCGATGTCACGCCTCTAGTGAGCAACGTGTATAACCTCGGAGCACCCGGATACGCATTCAATTCTATGTACGCACTCACAGGGGCATTCGTCGGATCGAACGGAAACTCAGGAACGGGTACTGTGAATGTCAATTCCAGTGGAAATTTTCAGATTTCAGCTAACTCCAACCTTGTCCTGGCTCCAACTGCGGGCGGAGTCATTATCTTGGGACTCTCGTCCAATGTGTATACTGGAAGTGTTCTCTCGTTCAACGCAAGCAGCGGCGCAGTCACCTACAGCACTCTTCTAACCGCAACAGGGCCTACAGGTGCTTCTGGATTGTCTGGACCTACGGGACCTACAGGTGAGACTGGATTGTCTGGACCTACGGGACCTACAGGTGAGACTGGATTGTCTGGACCTACGGGACCATCGGGAGTAGAAGGAGCCACCGGACCCATCGGTGGAACAGATACTCAGATTCTTTACAATAACGCAGGAACGGCCGCGGGAAGTGCTGACCTCACCTTCGCCAATGGTTCAGGAATCACTACGGCAAGTTCGTTGGTGGTGACTAATGCTGCGAACGTCGGGTTTACGGGAACACCAGCGAACTACCGTCTCAACATTGCGAGTTCAGGAACAACCACTGGATTTGCCGCATTCTACAATTCAACCACTGGAAGTCCGTATGTCGGAATTGGTTATGATGCATCATTCGACGGTCTTTCCATGCGAACCAATTACGGTACCGCCGACTTGAACCGAACCGCACTCTTTGTTGCTCGTAGCTGCAACGTCCCCTACGTCGGTATCCAGAACACCAATCCTCAGTATGCTCTGGACGTCACTGGAGAGGCTAACTTCTCGTCCAACGTCATCGTGGGCGGAACAGTCACCACATCGTATACTGGAAGCAGTCCAGGACTCCTGATCACAGGAACAGATACAGTGGGAGGAGCAGGATTCATAAACTTCCTGCGTGTATCCAACAGTTATGGCGGTACAAGCCCGTCTAAGACATTTCGTATAAATCAAGTGGGAGCACTCGGTATTGTCAATAACGCATACAACTCAGAAATATTCAGTGTGACGGACGGCGGAATTTTACAGGTGGGAGGAGGAAATTCATCGGCGACTCTAAATAATTCACCAACAACAAATTACCTTTTATTCAACAATAACGGGTCATCAATCTACGATGACGGCAATATGCATATTCACACCATGCAGGATGGTGGAACCATGTGGATCAATACAAAGGGGGGACAGATCAGCATGATTTCTCAGACCATTTCTGGAGGAGATTTGGGAACAGGCGTAGGTATTGGAACATCGACTCTGACCGCTTATGTAACAATCAGTGGAAGCAAGACATACACGATAGGAGAATACGGATACCTTCACCCGACGTTTGGAGCAGGAACAGGTAGTGGAACAACGGCTCCATACAGTTTAGCCACAAGCGATCGTATTCAAGCAACTGAATTTGATGCGACCTCTGACGAACGCCTCAAGGATATTTCGGGTGGTATTACGGCCGAGGAAGCGATACGATTTGTCCAGAGCGTGAGTGGAATGTACTACTCCTGGAAATCTGATCCATGTGCAGGACTCCATAGCGGTTTCGTTGCCCAGGATATTCACAAAGCAGGGTTTGATCACATGGTTTCCACAATCCCAAATACCTCTTTGAGCGGTCAAGTCGATGATGACGGATACACACATCCAGAAGGAGCTCAATTGACCCTGAATTATAGCGCAATCACACCTTACCATCACGAAGCCATCAAGGTTTTACTTGATCGCGTCGAAAAGTTAGAAGCTCAGATATCCAATTTAATGTCCTCGAAGTAGACTCACGCCTTCGACGCATAGAACTGAATCGAGTTTCCGGGTAGGGTATACGTTATTACGATCCCCAGGAGATGTGTGTTCAAATTTGCTATTGTTCCGTCGAGATCTGCACTTAACAAGAACGAAATGTAATCATATACCGTGCGTGGAGATCCATCGGGGCACGGAGAAGGAGGATGTATATTGATTGCAAATAGCTTGCAGTTTGCAGGGAAGCCTACAGATGCCCACAATTTTAGAGAAAATACAAAAGCAGGTGGATTGAGTATGGGCGCTACAGCAATCGAGTCAACTTCTTCTGGTGTCACTCCAACCGGAAGTCCGGCAATAAGCTCGTCAAGTGTTACGACATATTGAGACGACATTTACTACTTCGCCAGATTGTCTTTGTAAGCAGAATACAGCTTGGAACTGACGACCTCCTGCATCTCTAGAGTGAACGAAAAGTTCCCGTACAGATTTAGGGGACGACCGTAACAGTCGGTGAGTTTCAGTTTGATGACCGAAATGTTCTCGGGTTCAGGGAACACCACTTTATTGGCGATAGTACTGCGACCGTCCGCGTAAATTACACTGTTCTTAGATGCAGAGACTACGATTTTCGCAAAGGCAGGAGAAGCCGTTCCGTTGAAGGACACATGATCGATAGCCTCGTACTTCTCCAGATTCAGGAGAACATAGGTATTATTGCCCCAAGTATTTGTGATGGATTCAGACGTGTAGGACGACGCGCTCGTGTAAACGTTACTAATAAATCCAAGATAGGATCCCAGACCCGTATCGAACGGACGAACGTTTGCATCGCGGGTTACGCAGCATGTTCCGCTGGTAATTTGGGGGGTAAAATCGAGAGAGAATGCAGTGGCAGCCGATAGAGTGCACTTACCCGTAACAGAATTAAACCCGACAGCGATAGAAAAACCAGCAGCAGCCGTAACTGAGGCCGTAATCGCTGAAGCTAAAGCTGTTGACGAATAGTTTCCGTCAGAAATCGTGCACTGCACTCCACTCACTGTGAAGTTGGTGTTCTCCTGCGTCGCAGAGAAATCGTACCACGTATTGGGCAGCTCAACGCTGGATAGGCGCATAGAGGTAATGTTCTTGTACGTTCGCGGCAGGCGGATCGTACAGAAACCAGCATTCGTAATCCCAGCGTTGTCGCGGAACCGAGTATCCACGTTAACGACGCGGGGAATGGATTCTGTGGGGTATACAGCACCGAAGGTTGTTCGATCGTGGAATCCTCCGACAGGGCGCATAACAGGGCCGCTCATCTGTTATCTATTATAGTTTAATCACCACGGAATTCTTGGCGGACTTACGTTCCGATCCCGCGGACTTGCGTAGAGCCGACTTGCCGGATACGGGACGGGGCGGAGGCGGGGGGGCCGAGGTCGCGATCGGGGCGGGCGGGGCGGGCGGGGCCTGGAACATTGGCTGTTGAGGGGGCAAGTTGGATCCGACCTTTCGTTCCTCCTTCTGGATCTTGTTCAGAATATCGCCAATCCCCATTCCCGACGGCGACTTCATCTCGCGAACCGGCTTGATCGGAATCGTGCGCGTAGGCTGTGTCGGCGGAGGAGGAGAGTTCACGCCGCCCAAAAACGACATCAGGCCGGCAAGAGGGTTGGACTCCTGCTGCTGGGGCTGCGGCTGGGGGGAGGAGTTACCGTAGCCGCTGGCGGAGGGGAAAGTGGGTACGGATACACTCTGCTGCTGCTGGGACTGCTGACGGAACTGCTGGGTCTGGTTCTGCATCGCTTGAGCGGCCATCTGACGGGCAATATCTGGGTTCTGCTTCAGGATCTCCTGGATGTTGGGGACAGGGGCCTTCATCGCCATTTGGTTGGTGAGGTGGACCATGTAGACCATGAAGCAGGTGCGCATGGGAATACGGACGAGAGGGTGCATCCGCATCTGGTCGCCGTACAGATCGTACAGCTCCTCGAAATCCTCCTCGAGATCGCCCACGTTCATCTGGGCGGACTGGGACAGACCATCGAGCTGGAGACCGAACATCTTGATCATATTGACGTTCTTGGATCCCCACTCCATTGCGGACATACCGGTGATAAACCACTCAGAAAACTGCTTGATGGTGGAATCCATCGCCTTCTCCTTGCGCACAAACTCCAGCTCCATCTCCATCTCGTCGAGGGGAGAATCCATCGTGAAACGCTTGCGGATGGGAACGCCCATCTTGTTGAGACGCTCAAACTTGCGGAGCAGCTCGTACTTCTTCTTCATGATCGCATCCTCCGACATCTTGGGGGCCACATTGACGGGCTTCAAATACGCTTCGGCGTTGAGGTTCTCAAGGCCGTCCCACGTCTTAGTTGCACCGACATCTTCGGCGGACGGGACGAGGCGAGGGGGCGGCGGGGGGTCATTGGGGAGATCGGTGAAATCAAGGGATACCGACTCCATCTCGGGCAGCTTGGTATCGGGCGCGCCTCCACCGCCAGAATTCATATTCATGAGAAGATCGGCTCCAGGAACATCCATCCTAGTTTGCTATTATGAAGACAGTGTAGCATGTTCTTAAAGTTAAAACGCAGAGATGGGGTTGCTGATATTCTTTAGAATGTCGGCGGGTGTTCTAGGAAATACAGACCCTGCAAGAACGAGTCGGCCAAATCGTCCTTCTTCTTGTGCGACTTGAAAAACTCATGATTGGAAGGGGGACAGAGAACGTCGCAATGAACGATTCCCGTCTTCTTGCGCCCGCGATACGTCGTCGTCGCATCGGTTGCCGTAGCAATGTTATCCAGCTTGTGAATCGCTGATACACCTTTTGTCCGGAACCCGCGACAGGCAAAGTACATGTGGAGCATGGCTTGAACCGCAAACATCCGCCGATCCAGCTGGTTTTCAAATATAACGAGATGGGCGTCGCGCCACCATCCAAGGTCTGCCCGCTTATCGAGACAGGTCACAATATCGTTCACGAGATCGAGGACTCCGCCACCGGGCGCACGAGCATTGCCCTTGAACTTTGCCCACCCCGATTTATTCATTTCCGTCCAGATCTTGCCGACCAAATCTTTCTTGGTCTTTCCCTCGATCTTGTACGGATTCCCTAGCTCCTGCAGCTCAGGGATCGATTTCTTCGTCAGAGCCGCTTTGGTCATGGTTAAACTCTTGGGGCGGTGACGAGAACACGCTTGGGTCCCCACTCCGGCCTGGACCCACATCGCAGGTTTCGCACACTTGAAACATGCTGTCCTTGTATGACCGTTCTTTTCGGCTACCACATCAATCACGTCCCACGCCGTTATTCGCATATCTGTTCTAGACGTACCCTCCAGAACACATACCGCTAGATTTCGAAGTCCTATATCAAAACTTATAAGTTTCATCTCTTACGCCGCTGCTTGTACGAGAGATAACAAAACTGGCTTTTTATCGCTCTTACTGTAAGGTATCCCCTTCGCGGTAAGCAGTTCGCGGAGCTGGGCGACCGTCTTGCCCGTGAAGTCCGAAATATCCTCGCCTACTACACCCGTCTGCCCCTCCTCGCGCTCATCATCGGCATCGGCATCGGCGTCGGCATCATGGACCGAGACGCGGTCGTCGACGAGAGGCTCCAGCGGCGGCATCTGCTGCTGCTGCTGCTCCTCGGCCTGCTCCTGCTCCTCATGCTGGTGCTCGACCGGCTCCTCAACAGGCGGGTGAGAGAGGAAAGAGGGAGGAGGCGTGGTGACGGCAACGGCGAGGGCATTGATGGCCTGCGCCATGCGGGACTGCTGAATATACATCCACGCAACGAGACCAGTGAGAATGAGTACGATTCCCGCGACGAGCGCAACGATTCCGTGGAAGAACTCCATAGTAGTTTACCTTCTTGTGTTCCTAAAAATCCTCCGAATCAAACTTGATCACCATTTCCTCCTGCTTGGCTCCCACCCCTGCCTTCGAATAATCCGAGACGCGGCGCTCGAAGAAATTACCTTTGCCCTCCATTGAGATCATGTCCATGAAATCAAAGGGGTTCTGGGCGTTATACAGTTTCGAAACCCCCAACTGAACGGCGAGCCGGTCTGCGACAAAGCGGATATACTGCTTCATGAGCGCGGCGTTCATGCCGATGAGCGTACAGGGCAACGATTCAGTAATGAACTCACACTCGATATTCACAGCGCTATCAATAATCTCGCGGATCTTCTCAGCAGGAATCTGAGTCTGGCTGTGATACATCTCCACCGCAAAGACGGTATGCAGCCCCTCATCGCGGGAAATCAACTCATTAGAAAAGGTGAGACCGGGAAGGAGGCCGCGCTTCTTCAGCCAGTAGATCGCACAGAACGCTCCGCTGAAAAAGATGCCCTCGACGCATGCGAAGGCGACAAGACGGGTGGCGAAATCCTCGCCGCTCTCAATCCATTTCATCGCCCACTCACCCTTCTGCTTGATGCAGGGAATTGTATCGAGCGCGCGGAAATAGTGCATCTGCTCCTCCTTGTCCTTGACGTACTTGTCGATCAGCAGGGAATAGGTCTCAGAATGAATACCCTCCATCGCGTTCTGGAATGCGTAGAACAGACGAGCCGGAGGACTCTCGGTGTCCCGCTGGAAACGGGTAGCCAGATTTTCTTGAACGATCCCGTCCGCCCCAGCGAAGAACGCCAAGACCTGTTTCACGAAATTCTGTTCCGGCTGAGAAAGAGACTGCCAATCGCTCTCGTCCTTGGAAAAATCAATTTCCTCTGGCGTCCAGAAGGAGGCGACGGCCTGTTTGTAAAGTTGGTAAATCTTGGTCTCCGAGTTCTTGATAGGAAAGAGGGTGTAGCGCTCTCCGGGCGTCGTCATGTTTTTGGGTGCTGTATATACCACGCAGAAAGTAGTTAAATCATTGTCATTGTATAAAAACAATACGGTGCGATGAGCGTTTATTCATCGACAGATCAGATCAATCTTTTGAAGAATATTTTCAAGCCCGAGTTCCAGTTCGGAGGCGGTGGATTCTTTCAGCCGACCGTGAAAACGTACCTTCCTGGAAGTGTAGAAATCGGTGATCCTACTACGAACTATAGCCTAGTCCTCAACGGAAATGCGCTGGCCACCGATTTATCAATTGCGGCTTGGTCGGTGTATCCTGCAGTTTCGTCAATTGACGCAGGGACACAGTCGGTTATCAATGTAAGTTCCATCCAGTTTTTGGGCGGAAATTCCGTGAACGGTACCACCGCAGTTCTACAGAATCTGTCGAGGGTTCAGACTATGAACGGGTTCAACATCTCTTTAGGAAGTGCATTTACGATTGGGAGTGAAGTTATACGGCTGGGACAAACAACTCAGACCGCAAACACGAGTATATCCGATCAAGTTTGTATCGGCTCAAATGCAGGATCGGCAAATGCTGGAGAGAGTTTAGTCGCGATTGGATGGGGCGCTGGAAATGGCGGTCCGGGTGGGGTACGTGCGAATGCGAGTGGGTTTGTCGTGTCGATTGGACGCGCAGCCGGTCAATCAAATCTTGCCGGATACGGAGTGTTTGTAGGATACTATGCAGGAGAGCGTAATTCTGGAACAAACACAATCGGTATAGGTATAAGTGCTGGAATTGCAAACAAAGGGTCCAATGTCGTTGCTCTGGGGTACCAAGCAGCGGTCTATAATTCGAGTTCTGATGTTGTCGCGGTCGGAACCAACGCTGCCTACAACAATTCAGGACAGTTTGTAGTAGGAATTGGAAACAGTGCCGCTAACCTCAATACCGGTTCATCGGTTGTATCTATCGGAAATAACGCAGGATACAAAAACAGCGGATCCAATTGTATTTTTCTAGGTTCGAACGTGTCGACTACAGGAAACATATCATCGGATACATTCTACGTGTACTCTCGGCAGGGGGTAGACGTTCCTTTCCTACAGGGCGATATGTCTGGAAACACTCTCGGAATCGGTCAGGCTCCCGTTGCTGGATTTGGGTTGGCTGTAAAGGGATCCATTCAGCATAGGATCAATATCAGTGCCGTGACGTCATCGCCACTGATTTTGACGACTGCGAACGCAGCTTCGCGGTTCTTTGTTTCCAACGCTCTTACACTATCCTTTGGAACGTTCAATTCCGCACAGTCGGGGACGCATTGGATTGTCACCAACACATCTACAAGTGCCGTGATTGCGAATCTGTGTGGCGGAACCGTCCAGAACTCTATATCGTCCGTCACTCTCCCCGCCACCATCAGCGGCGTAGGGCGGGGAGTAACGTTCGCGTATACTGGAATAGGAACCAACTTCTATTCTTTTTAAATCCGAGTTTACGGTGATGCATTCTTGAATGGATGCGTACTGGGTAAGCTGCCTTGGAGTTCCCACTTCCAGGCAAGGTACCCTTCTATCTGCTGCCTCTGCAGGGGCGTGGGAATATACGGGAGTGTTACGATCTCGTAAATATTGGTGACCGCCTTAATATTTCCAAACGCGGTCCCCTGCCACTCTGCGCCAATTGCAAATCCTTGAGCGGTAGTCGTCCGGTTATTCACGGTGGTCGTTGCAACGCCAGAACTTCCGTTTATCCACGAACTGATAAGACCAGACGCGGTTATGACATAGGACGCCATCGTAAGTGGGAGAGGGGTACTTCCTGCCGTGATATAGTTTGTGACCGGAGTGGAAAGGGCTGTGTAAAAGCGCAAGTCTCCAGGGTTCGCGGGAGTATCTACATACAGTCCAAATCCATCAGCTGAGTTATAGCTTTGTCCTGACGTCGGCGTTGCCTGAATGACTGTTTGATTGTTAATTGCGGATGTCGACAGAACAACTGTGAAAAGAGCGAAAGTCTGCAGGTTCACAGGTTTGGTTACGTACATATAACTATTGCTGAGCTGAACTGCGTTTCCTGGACCGTAGTAGGACCAGGTCGTAGATCCGGTTCCTGTTGGACTTGTCGTCAGGGTGTACCCGAACCCCGATTTGTCCGCCCATTTCTGTAGGTTAGACGAATATGGGGCCGATCCGCTGACGGGTGTGGTGTTCTTGTACAGATGATTCGCCGGTAGCTGGGATACGAGATTCCAGCGCCACGCAAGGTACCCTTCCACCTGTTGACGCTGAATAGGCGTTAAAGACTGGGCGATCATGAGGAATTCGTGGAGGTATCCCGGCCAGGTTTGTGAGTTCGCAAGTCCTCCAATACCAATGCCTGTGGTCGCAATCGTTGTTCCTGTTTTCGTGTTCATGACTGTTCCATTGATGTAGGGGGTTAGAGTGGAACCATTCACGGTCATTTCCATCAGAGACATTGTTGGGTATGTTGAGACGTTGGATGCAGGAGTGTTTGAATTCGTATCGTTCCAGCTGCTGCCGTTTCCTATAAACGTCGCAAATGCCGATGTCGTTTGGTACGTTCCCAAAAATCCAATAGCGTCTCCCTTGCCAACATTGACTAAGCGTCCATAGGTCGTAGGAGCCGAACACAAACTGGCGACGGCCAGAATTGTGTACCCCGCAGGGATGGAAACATAACTGTTTGAGAAACTGGCGTTAGGACCAAAGAAGATACCGCGAGCATTTGCATCGTAAGTAGGGTAGGAAATACTATTCGAGGTGAGCGTGTAGTTGTAACCTGATTTATCGGCCCAGTTGATGACATTTGAGGTTACGTAGGAAGGTATGCGTGCCGCGGGGGGTTGGATGGGAGACGCGTTCTTGAAAAGGTGTCCCGATGGAAGCTGGGACACGATATTCCAGCGCCATGCAAGGTACCCCTCAACTTGTTGACGATGCAGGGGACTTAACCCTTGGGAAATCAGAATGAATTCGTGGAGGTATCCCGTCCAGTTGGATAGATTGGCAAATCCTCCGATATTAATTCCTGTTACGGAATTTGTGATTGTTCCTGTAGTCGTTGACATTGCCGAGGCGTTGAAGTAGGGTATGAGTCTTGTACCTGACACTGTCATTTCAAGTAAAGTTAAGGCGGGAGATACAGGTATACTTGTTGCTGGTGTATTCGCACCAATCGTTGCGGGGGTCCAAGCGCTGCCCGTTCCGTAGGCGGTAGCAAACGATGTGCTTCCAGTTGCTGTTCCAAGATAACCATTAAAACTTGTCTTTCCGATATTCACGAGTTGGCCGTATCCTCCGGGAGTAGAACTCAAGCTCGCAATGGCTAGCATCGTGTATCCCGCAGGGATAGGTACATAACTGTTCGAAAAACTAGCATTCGGACCGAAGTAAATTCCCTTGACTGCTGGGTTGTAGACGGGGTAGGAAACACTGTTCGAGGTGAGTGTATAATTACATCCCGACTTATCGGCCCAGTTGATCACGTTTGAAGTGACGTACGAAGGTACGCGTGCATCAGGGGATTGGATGGGAGATGCGTTCTTGAAGAGGTGCCCCGTCGGAAGCTGACCGGATATTCCCCAACGCCATGCAAGGTACCCTTCAACCCGTTGACGATGCAGGGGACTTAACCCTTGGGAAATCAGAATGAATTCGTGGAGGTATCCCGTCCAGTTGGATAGATTGGCAAACCCTCCGATATCAATTCCTGTTACGGAATTTGTGGTTGTTCCTGCGGTCACTGTCATCGCCGAGGCGTTGAAGTAGGGTATAAGCGTTCTACCCGATACAGTCATTTCAAGTAAAGTTAAGGCGGGAGATACAGGTATACTTGTTGCTGGAGTATTTGCACCAATCGTTGCGGGGGTCCAAGCGCTGCCCGTTCCGTAGGCGGTAGCAAAGGATGTGTTTCCATTCGCCGTTCCGAGATAACCGTTAAAACTTGTCTTTCCGATATTCACGAGTTGGCCGTACCCTGTGGGAGTAGAACTCAAGCTCGCAATGGCTAGCATCGTGTATCCCGCAGGGATAGGAACATAACTGTTAGAAAAACTAGAGTTCAGACCAAAGTAAATTCCCTTGACTGCAGGGTTGTAGACGGGATAGGAAACACTGTTCGAGGTGAGTGTATAATTACATCCCGACTTATCGGCCCAGTTGATGACATTTGAGGTTACGTAGGACGGTACGCGTGCATCAGGGGATTGGATGGGAGATGCGTTCTTGAAGAGGTGTCCCGATGGAAGCTGGCCTGAAATCCCCCATCGCCATGCAAGGTACCCCTCAACCCGTTGACGATGCAGGGGACTTAACCCTTGGGAAATCAGAAGGAATTCATGGAGGTATCCCGTCCAGTTGGATAGATTGGCAAACCCTCCGATATTAATTCCTGTTACGGAATTTGTGGTTGTTCCGGTGGTCGCTGTCATCGCCGAGGCGTTGAAGTAGGGTATCAACATTGTACCCGACACGGTCATTTCGAGTAGAGTTAACGCAGGAGATACAGGTATACTTGTTGCTGGAGTATTTGCACCAATGGTTGCGGGTGCCCAAGCGCTGCCCGTTCCGTAGGCGGTAGCAAAGGACGTGTTTCCATTCGCGGTTCCGAGATAACCGTTAAAACTCGCCTTTCCAATATTCACGAGCTGGCCGTATGCTGCGGGCGTAGAACTCAAGCTCGCAATGGCTAGCATCGTGTATCCCGCGGGAATAGGTACATAACTGTTAGAAAAACTAGAGTTCGGACCAAAGTAAATTCCCTTGACTGCGGGGTTGTAGACAGGGTGGGAAATACTGTTTGATGTAAACGTGTAATTATATCCTGATTTATCAGATAGATTGATGATATTTCTGGTGACAGTCGACGGAGTGTATGATTGTCCTGCATTAACGGGCGGTGTTGTTCTCCATGGGTGAGGAGTTGGGGTGGCGTAAAGCTGGGAGGAAAGTCCCCACTTCCATGCAAGATATCCTTCTACTAGTTGCCGTGATACTGTTGAGAGCGCGTAGTTGTAAATAATAACTTCGGAGATATACGAGTTGTATCTATAATTTGTGTCGGTGCCAACCTTTCCTCCTATTGCGAAACGCTGTGCGGTGGATTCGATAGTACCTGCTGTTGTACTGGTAGGTCCGAGCAGACCAAAGTTATACCAGTTTGTCGTAGAACCTAACTTTGTTACAGAAAATAGCCGTGGTCCGTTATTGAACGTATAAGCATAATCGTTGATCGTCCATGTTCCAGTTCCTAGTCCGAAGTAATGGCGTGTAGACGTATCCCACGGACTTAGCATTGCAAACCGTGCTTCATTGTCTGTTGAAAATACACAGTTATACCTTGCAGTCGCAGGATTCAGGACAACGAATACTGTAGTATCCGTTCCGTTCGAAGAGAGGGTAGGAATAGGTGAAAAGGCTACGGTTTGTAGAACTGCTCCCTGGTTAAAGAGTATACCAGGATATCCATTGTTGAATCCGTTGGAGGAATAGATAGGAGGAGTTCCAGAGGTAATTGTAGTATCCAAACCACTTCCTGATTTATCTTTCCATCCTGTGACGGTAACTCCGTCAGAGGTTGTCACGGTCATATTGTCGTACGCGTCAAACCACAATTTGAGATTGGGAATAGACGATGGAAGTACAAGTCCAGATACATTCGCAATCGCGAATGTCATAGTCGATGTTCCACTTGCATCGTACCACATGATAGGACCCGACGATAGGGGACCAGTGTAGAGAGGGGGTAGAACAGAAGCATACGGGTGTCCCGGTACAAGTTTTGCCTGTAAACCCCAAGTCCATGCAAGGTATCCCTCTATCTGCTGACGTTGTGTTGGGTTCATCGCATAATTGTAAATAATAAGTTCAGAGATATACGAGTTGTACCTATACGCTGTGGTGCCGTCAGGCTTTCCTCCTATCCCGAAACGCTGTGCGGCCGATTCGATAGTACCCGCTGTTGTACTGGTAGGTCCAAGCAGTCCAAAGTTATACCAATTCGTCGTAGAACCTAACTTTGTCACAGAAAATAGGCGTGGTCCGCTACTGAATGTATAATCATAAGCATTGATTGTCCATGTTCCAGATCCTAGTCCAAAGTAATTACGGTTGGTAAGGTCCCACGGACCTAGCATTGCAAACCGTGCTTCATTGGTTGTTGAGAATACGCAGTTAGTCGATGCAGTCGCAGGATTCAGGACAACGAATACTGTAGTATCCGTTCCATTTGAAGAGAGGGTAGGAATAGGTGAAAAGGCTACGGTTTGTAGAAATGCTCCCTGGTTAAAGAGTACACCGGGGTATCCATTGTTGAATCCGTTGGAGGAATAGGTTGGAGGTGTGTCCGATGATGTAATTGTAGTATCCCACCCGTTTCCTGATTTATCTTTCCATCCTGTGACCGTAACTCCGTCAGAGGTTGTCACGGTAATATCATCGTACGCGTCGAACCACATGGATAATTGGGGAAAGTCTGTAGGCGACACAAGTCCCGATACGTCAGAGATCTCGAATGTCATAGTCGATGTTCCACTTGCATCGTACCACATGATAGGACCCGACGTAAGTGGGCCCGTATATGTAGGAGGTAGAGCTGTTCGGTAAGGGTGTCCCGTTACGAGGCTTGCCTGCAGTCCCCATTTCCATGCGAGGTATCCTTCTACCTGTTGACGCTGTGTTGGGTTCATCGCGTAGTTGTAAATAATAAGTTCAGAGATATACGAGTTGTATCTATAAAGTGTAGTACCATCAGGCTTTCCTCCTATCCCGAAACGCTGTGCTGTTGTTTCGATAGTACCCGCTGTTGTACTGGTAGGTCCGAGCAGACCAAAGTTATACCAGTTCGTCGTAGAACCTAACTTTGTCACCGAAAATAAGCGCGGTCCGTTATTGAATGTATAATCATAAGCATTGATTGTCCATGTTCCACTTCCTAGTCCAAAGTAATTACGGTTGGTAAGGTCCCACGGACCTAGCATTGCAAACCGTGCTTCATTGGTTGTTGAGAATATGCAGTTAGTCGATGCATTCGCAGGATCCAGGACAACGAACACTGTCGTATCCGTTCCGTTCGAAGAAAGGGTAGGAATAGGTGAAAAGGGTACGGTTTGTAGAAATGCATCCTGTTTAAAGAGTATACCAGGGTATCCGTTGTTGAATCCATTGGAGGAATAGGTCGGAGGAGTTCCCGATGTAATTGTGGTATCCCACCCGTTCCCAGACTTATCTTTCCATCCTGTCACGGTAAATCCGTCAGAGGTTGTTACGGTAATATCATCGTACGCATCGAACCACATAGATAACTGGGGAAAATTCGTGGGTAAAACAAGTCCGGAGACGTTCGCAATTGCTGGTGTCACAGTAGATGATCCGCTAGCATCGTACCACATGATAGGTCCTGACGACAGCGGGCCAGTATAGAGCGAAGGCGCCTCATAATACCACGGATGAAGAGGACTTAGAGGTAAGTTTTGTTGCAGTCCCCATTTCCATGCGAGGTATCCCTCTATCTGTTGACGCTGTGTCTGGTTCAGTGCGTAGTTGTAAACAATAAGTTCAGAGATATACGAGTTGTACCTATACGCTGTGGTGCCGTCAGGCTTTCCTCCTATTCCGAAACGCTGCGCTGTTGTTTCGATAGTACCTGGTGTTATACTGGTAGGTCCAAGCAGTCCAAAGTTATACCAATTCGTCGTAGAACCTAACTTTGTCACAGAAAATAGGCGTGGTCCGCTACTGAATGTATAATCATAAGCGTTAATTGTCCATGTTCCAGTTCCTAGTCCAAAGTAATTACGGTTGGTAAGGTCCCACGGACCTAGCATTGCAAACCGTGCTTCATTGGTTGTTGAGAATATGCAGTTAGTCGATGCAGTCGCAGGATTCAGGACAACGAATACTGTAGTATCCGTTCCATTTGAAGAGAGAGTAGGAATAGGTGAAAAGGGTACGGTTTGTAGAAATGCATCCTGCTTAAAAAGTATACCGGGGTATCCATTATTGAAGCCAGTGGAGGAATAGGTTGGAGGAGTTCCCGATGTAACCGTTGTATCCCATCCGTTCCCAGACTTATCCTTCCAACTTGTCACATTGTTCGTTCCGGTGGCAAGCGAGATCGTTGTAATATCGTACGAATCGAACCACAGTGATAGCTGAGGAATCATCTGGGGAAGTACAAGTTCAGATGGTGATATTTGGAAGGTGAGGGTCGTTGCATCTGCGGCATCCGCCCACAGAATCGGTCCCGATGTCAAAGGAGCCACGTAGGATGGCGGGGTGATTCCCTTGTATGGGTTATTGGTCGATAAACTTCCGTTGAGTCCCCACTTGTTTGCCAAATAACTCTCAACCTGCCATCTCTGAGTGTTGTTGAGTGCACGGTTGTACACAATAAGTTCGCCGATATACGAATTGAAAAACTTGCTACGAGGAGGGTTTGCGCCAATCGCGAACGATTGCGCTGCCACTCCCGCGAGAGTTCCGGTCTGTGTTCCGGGCACCACGAGGTTTGATCCAAAATTATACCAATTGAGAGTTGAGCCGATGTGAATAATCGAATATAGTTGTGGACCTGCTGTGTACGCGGAGGTTGTGTTGTAATTCGAACCACCGTATCCAAAATAACGAGAATTGTTGTCAAACGGATCAAACAGGACAAACGTATTGTCGTTCGTTGCTAAGCAGAATGGGGAGACTTGCGCTCCATTGTTCAAGTCGTTGAAGACAATGAATACGGTAGAATCCGTTCCGTTATACGATAGAACCGGGACAGGAGATAAGGATTGAGTTTTTAGGTACGCCCCCGAGTTGAAAAGCACTCCAGGATTTCCATTGAAAGCTCCGGAAGTATACGTAGGTGCCGCACCTGTCGTGACCGCCGCATCCAATCCATTACCCGACTTGTCCCGCCAGGTTCCGACGTTTGTCGATGTGCTCGTAAATGACTGAGTGGGAGGAATGGATGGACCGGCTGCGACGCGAGGGGAATTGTAGGTGTGTGTCGAAGGAAGATAGGTCTGAAGTCCCCACTTCCATGCAAGGTAGCCTTCCACATACTGTTGCTGCGTAGAGTTTACATTTGACGAATAGAGCTGTAACTCCCCGAGGTAAAAGTCTGTGGAATTGCCGTAGAACTGACCGTTTCCGTACCAGTTTCCAAGCATGAAATTATTCGCCGATGTTTCGTTCACTATTGGCCAAGACCCCGTAATCGTATTACGCAGGGTTCCGTTCACGTAAAAACTAAAGGATGTTCCGTTATACACCATGCTTAAGATCTGCAAGCTCGTTGTGATAATTGCTGCTTCGAGATGATCGGGGGATACCTTATTTGTAGATTTATAAGTGAACATTCCCGGAGTCGTTGTGTCTGGAAATCCCCAGTAGCCCCCATACATACCGATACCAAACACGGTGGGACTATTCACCATGTCGTGCTGTTTTGCCATAATAACAGAGTTTGCGAGATTGACGGGCTTAAGCACGAAGAACATAGACCAAATCGAAGCATTGTTGATAGACGCCTGGGGAAGATTCAGGTATTGGCCGTTATGGAAATGCATAAGTTTGGTGGTGGTGGTATCGTAATCAACCAGTCCTGTTCCCGCATAATTATTGCCAGATTTGTCGTTAATCTGGGTCACTTGACCGGCTGCGTTCTTCGTCAGGGTTGTTTGATCGAATGCATCAAACCAGCACGCAATATTGGGTACAGACGGAGCAGTCAATGGAGTAAACCCGATTGTTGTAATATCCGCCGCATCGTACCACATTGATAAACCGGGGATAACGGTAGGGCTGATTGGCGATTTGATTGTCGCGGTTGCGGTGCTAGTGGCCGTCGTTGCATTGGTAGCAGTGATCGTTACTGTGTAATAAGACCCAGCAATCGCTGCCCCGGTAAATGTAACTGTAGACCCTACGGTTGAAGCCGCAAGGCCAGTACACGTTCCAGTGAACCCCGTGGCTCCTGTTGCAGAACAGACGACGGACAGTCCGTTCACGGTTGTTGTGATAGGCCCAATCGGTATAATGACTGCTGATACTGCTGACGAGATAGATGTATTGGTTCCGTCCGTGGCAATCGCATAGAAGGAATAGGATTGTCCCGCTTGTCCCGTGAATGAGAACAGTACATTCCCTGTGATCGATGATCCGTATAGAGCATTGGTGGTTGCATTGTAATAGTTTATGCTGATTCCAGTGAGATTTGCGTACGTACACCCAAACGTTAGGGCAGTTGAATTGGCAACGACCGTAGGAGACCCCGGAGTAGCCAGGGTGGTAAAATTATTGGTGACAAATCCTGCTGCGTTCGATAGTTTGAATGTGTATGCAGTCCCCCCTGCTGCCCCCGTAAACGTATAGACTGGCGCGGCGGATAGTCCGAGTGTGAGTGTGGGGGTTACCGTAGCGTCGATAAGCTGTCCGCTTCCCGTCACCACAATCTTAGCTCCCGACCCAACAATCGTTTTAAAGGACGGCGGAGATAGTGTAATTACCGTTGCTGATGGGGATTGTAAGGATACATTACCACCGTACGACGCCGTAACGACTAGGGTATACGTTGTTCCTAATGTTCCCACAAAATTAGTTGTAAGAGCTCCGGTGACACTCGCATACTGAGTTCCACCAGGGCTTTGAAGAATGAACTGCGTTCCGGTAACAGGACCGCTATACGACCATCCGGCGGTAATCGTACTTCCACTGTTGGCGGCGGTAAAGTTCGTGGGAGCGTACAGGGTTGTGAATGAACTCGTTGTTGTAATCGTTGATATTCCCAGGTTGTTTTGAATGGTAAATGTGTATGACGTGCGTGCCGCGGCATTCGAGACTACAAATGACGTAGAGGTTGACGAAACAAGTACGAGGGCTGTAGGAATACTAACTAAACTAAAAAAGGGAGAATACTGATTTCCTGAGAGTGTGACGATCGCTTGACCGACTCCTCCGCTCCCGCCACCGCCTCCACCCGAATACGTTCCAGCGGTATTTCCTCCACCGCCGCCACCCGCTCCCGGACCTGACGCATTTCCTCCTATTCCTGCAGGACTTGTGTCTTGTGGTACAGGTTGTCCCCCACCACCTGCCCCTCCTCCGGGACCTCCGCCTCCTCCACCGCCGCCGCAATTGGTGTTATATCCCTGAGGCCCCGCCGCCCCTCCTCCTCCTGCTCCAGCCTGACCCGCACCATTCCTTCCACCGTTTCCACCAGCATACCCTCCCAGCCCTCCAAATCCTCCAGCTACCGTTCCTACCGAACCACCATTACCTCCACTCGCCGTGAATGTAACACCGTTGAGTATGATTGATGTAGACCCCCCCGAGACTCCGCTGGTAGGAGATGCACCGATCCCTCCGAATCCTCCAGAACCAACCGTGTATGTTACTGCTCCAACCACAGAAGCACACGTTGTAGTTAGAATGTATCCCGAGCCACCACCGCCGCCTCCATAAAAGAAGTTTCCTTTTCCTCCTGCACCGCCTCCGCCTCCGCCTCCCAGTAAAGTTGCAGAAATGTTAACGGCTCCCGAAAACAGGTAAGTAGGAGCTGAATATGTACCTGGTACCGTTTGTGTGATAACCAGTGTTGCTGGGGTAGTTGACTGCACCGTTTCGGGAGAACACGTAATTGTGATGAGTGGACCATTTTCTGTAATCAATACGAAATTGGGAGCCTGTAAAAGCTGTACGGATACTGATGCGGCAGATACCGCGATATCCCCAGTTGCATTAGTAGCCTGAACGACAAATGAATATGATGATCCAGATACGAGTCCAGACGTTGCTGTTCCAGTATACGACGTTGTTCCCGCGGTTGAAGATGAGGTGGCGTATGTCGTTGTCTGGGTTGGATCCATAAGTTTAAAGGTCACCGCTGGTGTTCCTGTATAATTCCACGTCACCACAATAGACGCACCGGTAGACGTAGCCGAAGTAATTTGCGGAGCAATTAGAGGAGTCAAGATGTCTGATGTCGCCGACGAAATAGACGTTCCTGCTCCGCCAATCGCCACCACGTTCAGAACGTAAGATGCAGCACCCGTCTGGGCGATCGCCGAAGAGGATGTTGTAGTTATACCAGATGCCAGGAGACTTCCAGTTGATGTGAATATTGAGTATGATGTAACCGCAGGTGCGCCCGTAGGGTACGCCCAAGATGCCGAAATTGTTGCGGTTCCGATCGCGTCTGCCAACAAATTCGTGGGAGTTCCCATCGTCGTAAAACTTGATATCAGTGCAGTCGACGCATTGGTTCCGGTATTCGTTGCCCTGAAACTGTACGCAGTATTGCCCGTTGCTCCTGTGAAAGTAAACGGGTTTGTGGGGTTTCCAACCGTAAGTGCAGGTCCGATGGTCTGGGAGATTGAAAGAGTTCCCGAAGCAGGAGTTCCGTACGTCGCAGTGATTTTTCCGCCGCTCTGTAGAAGGCTAGTTAGAGTTGGAGAAGGAACGGGGTTTACCGATACACCAGTTGATGTTGCGGTGGCATTTCCGCTGGATGCCCTCACATACAAGGTGTACGATGTTCCTGTGACTGTAAACGTCTGGGGAGACGACCCTGTTGCCCACAAGGTTCCGGTCTGGTCGATCACATCAAACGTTACGCCCGTCGTCGACCCCCCGTACGTCCAGTTAACCGTGACGGACTGTCCGTTCGCAGTCACCGCTCCTATGGTAGGCGTAAACACCGGTGTAATTGACGTTGATGTCGCAGATCGTGCGACGATGGATCCCGACACGTTGGAGACAATGAACGAATATGCAGTACCTGGGCTTGCCCCCGTAAACTGCTTGGTTTGAACTCCAGAGTTCACGGATGCACTGAATCCCCCTCCAGATACCGTGTACGACGCAATTCCTGGAGTGACCGAATCGGTCCAGTTCACCGTAATCGTGGTTCCTGTGGCGGTTACACTACCTATTGTGGCGGGGGCAATATACGGAGTGAACTGTGTAGGAACAGTATAATAGACAAAGCAACCGTTGTAACCCGCATAATATACACCTGCTGTTCCCGTACTGACAGGAGGAGGGTTTGTTCCGCCCGAATAACTGATAGGGATCGTAATACTTGTTACTCCTGCAGGTGTACCTGCAGGATTATACAGTGCAATACCTGTATCGGTTGACAGCGTGTAGGTAACCACCGCAGTGTAGGTTATGTTCGGAGACGTTCCCGCTGCCGTACATACAGCATTCGAGTAGAAACTGGTGTTTGGGTACGTGAAGGCTGTTACTGGACTAGATGTCAGGCTTACAATATTACCGAATGTCGCAGTCATCGTGATCGTATACGCGTTCGCTCCCGAGGGCGCACCGGTGAAGGTTGCTGTATAACTTGGTCCAGTCCCGGTGATCGTGGGAGTAATGCCCGTGGGTCCGCCCGTAAACGCGAACGTACAATTCGGCTGTGATTCTGAAAACTGAATCTTGAACGTTGACCTATCGACGCTTACCGCCGTAAGATTCGACGGAGTTGGAGTAGGGACAGAGATTGATGTGGTCGTGGCAGTTGTACTGGTATTCCCTGACGGATCCTTCGCAACAACGGAAAACACGTATGATCCTGGAGGAGGAGAAATGTACGCGGCATTGCAGAGCGATGTTGGGTTCGGGCTTGGATTGGTGGTTGTCGGAGTTGATCCGAGAGTAAACGTGCAGTTCGGGGTTGTTTCGTTCCACGTCAAATTCACATTGGCTCCCGAAAGAACAGCACTGAATGTATTGGGAGGCGCAACAACTTGGGTTGACACCGACGTCTTTGCGCTCACAAACGATGCCGACGTATACGCAAAAATCGTGAATCCGTAGATTCCCGATACCGTGACTCCCGAATAGTATGCGGTGTTTCCGCTATAGGCGGTGGGGGCACCGAGTCCTCCCTGTACGCACGTAATCGTAAACAGCGCGGATGGCGTTGTATCTTGCCAAGACAGGTTGATAGTGGATCCCGTCGAGACGGCTGAGAAGTTGGCGGGGGTCGCAATAATCTGCGCGGTACATGTCTGTGCGGTACTCGTCGTGCCTCCAGGAAGGATCGAAACAATTGAGAAGGTGTATGTACCAGGAGTTACGGCCACATTGTACGTTGCCGTCAGCGTTCCGTTGGGAATAGTCTGTGTCGTAAACGGAGACCCAACCGTGGTACACGAAAGACTGAACGATGCGGTGGGAGTAGTCTGCTGCCATGTGAGCGTCACAACATTTCCCAGTGTGGTAGCCGCAAAGGAGGATGGCGGGGAAAGAGTTACCGTAGCAGATGTTGCTGCGCTTGTCGTAGACTGGTAAGACGCGCCCGACACGGATACGATAGTAAACTTATATGTCCCTCCGGCTACGCTATTGTACGTTGCCGTATTTCCGAGAAACGACGGAGATTGGGTTATAGAGGGATACGATACAATATTAAACGAGCATCCGGGTGTAGATTCCGTCCATGTCAAGCTTATCGTTGATCCGTATACGCTCGACTGAAAGTTTGCAGGAACCACCGGGTATACTGTTGTCTGAGCGGTCTGAGGAGTGCTTTGGACGCCCCCACACAACGAGACCAATGTAAAATTGTACACACCCACTGTCGCGTTGGTGATGATGTACGGCGATGTTATATTTGTGACTACAGTGTTTGTCGTTCGGGCATTCGCGTACGATACATTGAACGAACATCCAGGAGTATCTTCCGTCCATGTGAGCTTGACGTCGGTATTTCCGTTATCGATAGCAGTGAACGTGGTAGGAGGGATGGGTAGAATATTCGTAGTCGCGAAGCCGAGGGTCGAAAGACCACGTAGATCTGCTTGGACGTACAGGGAGTAGATTCCTGGCGTAACATTTTGGTACGAGTATGGAGAGCTCACGTTTGCAAATGACACGGAGGTTCCGACCCTCCCAATTGTAAACGTACAGTCCGGAGTAGTCTCCGTCCATGTGACTGTAATACTATTCACTCCCGGGGACAGGGAGACTATGGGTACAGCGGGTTGAACGATATTGATTCCAAAGGGGTCGGACGAAATACCCAAAATACCATTGGAACGGCAGGCCACGTTAAAACTGAGAGTAGTCGTTGTTCCAGGGGTAAAGGTTGCTCCCGCAGGGAATGGAATCACTGCGGTTCCCGTAGAATCAACCGATGCGTAAGCGGCCGAGTTCGTGCATACGAAGAAGAAATCGGTGATACCCTGTTCTAGCGGAAAAAGCGGTGTCGTCGGAGGGTTCGGGGTCAAATAAATTGCATTTCCGCCAATGTAGTACCCCGAAGCAATTGTGGTGATTTGCGAAGGAATGGTGAGTGTAACTGATGGAGGGTCTCCTAACCACTGGAACGGGGATCCGGGGGAAGGAGTCAAGGATATGGTATAAAATGTATAGGTCTGCCCTCTGAGTCCGCCGGTATACACGATAGACGCGCTTGTCTGATTGTTTACAGGAGGAGTCTGAACGGTCAGATCCGGAGGAGTATTCACATTCCAGACTCCTCCCTGTGTCGTAAAAAGCTGGAGAGTGATAGTGGGGTTCACGTAATCGCCAGACGCTCCAATGTAGGATGCAGTGGCTGATATAATCGAACCATCCGGTGCAGTTTCGTAACCTGAATAACCCGGGCGAACAAGGGTGAATGGATGCCCTTGAGGCAAGGTTACTGCTGCCATTGTTTAACCGTCTCAGTAGATTTTCAAATTAAATGCACCCACTTCCAGTACAGGTACCCTTCTATGATCTGGCGCTCGTACTGAGCGAGTGTTCGAGAGTACGTGATGAACTCGTGTACATGAAATGATTTAGGGGTGATATCTCCAAGACAATTTCCAAAAACCCACGGTGATGGCTCGGCGGAGAGCGTGTTTATCACATTACAAAGTGGAGCACGAAAGTTTAAGTTTCCCGAAAGAGTTGTTCCGCCAACCATTGCGAACATTTCCAGAGTCGTTCCGCTGATTGATGAATAGGATCCAACAATATTATTATTGATCGTCGAATTACCCGATACGACGTAGGGCGAATAAACAGAATTATCCACGTTGTTGACGTAGAAGGCGAATGATTGCCCTGCGACAGATGTGGTTGATTTGGTTAGTTGACCGGTCGAAATAAGAAGACGGGAAGCATTCGCAACGGATGCAACAACGAATGCCGAAAAATTTGCAGATTCAGCACCACTGTTGTAGAAACTTGTGGCAGATGTACCAGGACTGAAATAGACGGAGGGTCGAGGGTAAGACCCAAACTGAGACATCGTAACAATCCCTGTTGTGACAGCTAGATTGTTCGAGACAGGAGATTTATCTACCCACACCGTTTGTGTCAACGGAATTCCGACAATAAATATACCTGCTGCACCCGCAGTTCCTACTCCACCCCCACCCCCACCTGCTCCACCACCTCCCGAATTTGCCACTGGCGGGATTCCCTGTAGAAATCCCGTCCCCTGGTTACCGTTGCCGTATGCTCCTGTGCCTCCTACACCACTTCCACCCGATCCAACACTGTTACCCGACCACCCAGCACCTCCGCCGCCGCCGCCATAAAATGTTCCAAAAAACTGAAGACCTGGACCACCATTCAGTGGCGTTGGTCCACCACTCGTAGCATTCCCACCAATACCACCTCCCGCACCTCCCCAGTAACCAAGAGCAGGAGTAAAAAACCCTGTAATACCATTCCCGCCCTGACTACCTATGCCTCCAGGAGTTGCACCGACTGTAACCGGGTACCCTCCTCCTCCGCCGCACCCACCGTCGCCGGATTGGCCGCCACCACCTCCACCTCCACCTCCACCAGCTGCTGTGACCGAGATTCCAGGACCTATAAATGTTGTGTTTCCACCCGAACCTCCGCGATATGGATTCGCACTGGCTTGGTATGCGCCACCTGTACTGATTGTAATGGAATACACCGCTCCGGGAACAAGGGGTGTAATTTTTGAAACCTGAGATGAGTATGAATAGACTGTTGTATTGGTTTGCAAACCGCCGGCGCCGCCTCCTGCTCCGTAATCAAACCCTCCACCGCCACCTCCACCGACTGCAAAGTACTGAATTTCAATAGGAGTTGCCGATGTAATGCTTCCGTTTCCCTTGAAAGCATAGTAAGTATAACCATTTGAAACACCAAGGGGCGTGGGAGAACCTGTAAGTGTTACGGCCGGATTTATTTGTTGAACTGTTGTCGTGTCTGCTGCATCCAGCCACATTGTGACACCCGAAATACCGACAGGTTGAGAAAGCGCGTTCACCTCTGTCAGAGTCTGAAGGGTGGGGGACGAATAGTAGTAGGGATGGATCATGGGAAGATTGTTCTGCAGCCTCCACTTCCACGCGAGGTATCCTTCCAGAATATTACGAAATGGCAATTCAACGTACGAATCATATACGCACAGCTCACCAAGATTGAAGGATGCCCCGATTCCTCCATCGTTGCCGATATAGAAAATGTTATTCGTGGATGCAGAATTGTAGAATCCCTCGGTTTGTGGACTGGAAAGAATCGTGTTTCCGTTCGATGCAAGATAAAACATATTTCCGCCGTACCACGCCCAGAACAGAACGGTAGGTGTGGTTACGGATATAGCGAGCGACGGCCCGTAAAACACTCCAGTAAGCGTATTGTAAGACTGAATCTTGGTACTACTTTGACTGGTAAAGCCAAGTGCGGGATTGGCGGCACCATTTCCCGGACTTCCCCAACTCATCAGGGAAAGTTTGGTCGCTCCAACTTGTACGACAGGGGGGAGAAGCACAGCGAACGCCGAGCCCTGCGGCGTAACAGGTAGATTTCTCGATAGGAAAGGCCCCTGCAACGCTCCTACATTCCCTGTAAAATTGATGGACGGGAGAGTACCGATATTTGATAGCGTGAGACCCGACGTGTTTCCAGAAATAGTGAATGATGTGGACCCTATTTTATCTTTGAGCGTTTTCACGATTTTTCCTGAAAGGGTGTACGTTGACGAATCGGCCATGTCAATCCACGAGACCAGTCCCGAATAGGCGTTAGAAGGCGTCGAAGGAACAGTAACCTGTTCGCCAGTCGGAGCGAACTTCTGGTAAGGGTGTCCTATCGGCAACTGTGTCGTCATCCCCCATTTCCACGCAAGGTATCCTTCAACCATCTGACGATCAGTCGTAGCCAGGGCCCTGTTGTACGCGATAATCTCACAGACGTGAAAACTTGCTGAGAGAAATACCGAAACAGGGTTTAAAGATTTTCCAAGGGTGTACGGAGTGTTTGGAATACTACTCACAAGCGCCGATTCACGCACATCGGATCCGGCATTGAAATTACGATCGCCGCGTATCATTCCCGAAGGTGCGTCATAAACTGCGGATAGGACGGTAGGGAGCGTATAAGCCCCTGTCGTAATCGCCCACCGAGTATCTCCTCCGCCGTATTGGTATGGCGAGCAAATAAAGAGGTTATTCGACTGAGAAAATCCAAATGCTTGTCCTGAAATATCGTTACCGGTCGAAAAGCGCATAATGGAGTTTGTTGTGGGACATTGATAGAGAATGAAGATGGATTTGGAGACGGGGCTAGAAGGGTTGAGTGTGAAGGATCCGCTATACGGAATCGAAGAGTATGGGTGGGTAGGCGGAAGATTGGACCGCAGTCCCCATTTGGTGGCGAGGTATCCTTCAACGGTTTGACGTTCCCGGGACGTTATAGAACGATTAAAGTGGATAATTTCGGCAACAGTGCAGTATCCATAGTTGCCAGTGCTGAGTCCATTGATGTAGTATGTCGCTGTCTGGCTTCCAGTCCCTGTAGCAGTTCCAGGGTTTGAATTAGAAGGAGAGCCGTTGAACGTAAAGTTCTGTGCTGTTGTTCCTCCGTTGTATCCGATCGCAAATATAAACCAGTTCTCCCTTCCAGGTAATGGTGCGGGATTACGGTCAGGCGGGGGGGTAGGATTTGGGGATGTATAATCAGGATCGGTTGTGACAAACGACGGACTTACAAGGAGAAGAGCCCAGTTTCCAGTTTGGAAGTAATTCAACCATGCTCCAGTTGTAGGATTTGTAAATCCTGTCATATAGTCCCCTCCAAGTGCCCTTGCCACAACAATTGAGGTGAACGAATTAGACCATACAAAGTTGGGAATCGTCATGCGGTTGTATCCCAGTTCGATGGCAGGTAGATTGTTGAGAGTAGTTGAGTTGATTGTTCCTTCAATCTTCGTGGCTAGATATCCGCTCCCGGATTTATCAGCCCACTGTGTGATTCCTGTCGTAGCATTCGATGTGATCGTTGATGTATCCGCCGCGTCCAGCCATAGAGTGCATCCTGGAATACTTGGAGCGCCCAGTCCCGAACTTAAGGTTGAAACCATCTGCGCCCCTGGCGGAAAAAAGATGGAGGGTTGGGTGGTGAGAGTGTTCGATACCCGGGGAGGCGTGTACTGTGGTCGGTAAGACACGTATACTCCACCGCCAACTACGACCCCTGCCAAAGTGGTTCCATCGGCACTATAAGCAATAGAATACCACTTTGCGCTCGGAGCAGACGTCTGCTGAGCCCATGTAACGCCTAAATCGGTGCTAGTATATATTCCTCCATCAACTTTGGCTACCGCTAATTTTGACCAGTCGGGGGTGGAAGTAATAGAATACCAAACTCCGCCTGATGGTAATCCGGAAGTCTGCTTAGCCCACGTACTACCATAATCAATGCTGGTGTATACTATTCCTCCAAACTCCACAAGCACCGCTAATTTTGATCCGTCAGCGCTTGACGTAATAGATCGCCATGTTTCGGTTGCCGGTAATCCCGAAGTCTGCTTAACCCAGGTAGTTCCATAATCGCTGCTAGTATATATTCCCCCGCTGTTGATGGCGGCCGCTAAGTTTTTCCCATTAGCACTGGAAGCAGTAGAATTCCAATTTCCAGTTTCACCCCTTTGAGTCCAAGAACTTCCCGAATTGGTGCTAACGTATAACCTTCCACTTGTAGCTCCCGAAACCGCCGCCAATATTGTCCCGTCCGCACTGGAGGCAATACAAATCCAAGGAAGAGCTGCAGGTGTTATTCCCGAAGTTCGAGTAACCCACGTAGCACCTGAATCGGTGCTAGTGTATATATATCCGCTAAATGCGACGGCCGCTAACTTTATTCCGTCGGCGCTGGAGGCAATAGATCGCCAACCTGCGGATGATGGTAATCCCGAACCTCGCAAGGTCCACGTACTTCCATAATCAACACTGGTGTATATTCTTCCTCCGCTAACGGCCGCCGCTAATTTTGATCCATCGGCGCTGGAAGAAATAGTCTGCCAATTTAGAGGTATCGGGCAGGGGATCTGCTGCATCCAAGTAGATACAAAACTGCTGCGCGTATATATGCCGCCTGCTGTGTTTACCACCGCTAATTTTGATCCGTCAGCGCTTGACGTAATAGAAGTCCAGCCTGCGGTTGTTGGTAACCCTGAAGTCTGTTTAGTCCAGTTTTCTCCATAATCAACGCTGGTATATATTCCTTTGTCGTCTGAGGCCGCAACTAAGTATTTTCCATCCGAACTGGAGGTAATAGATCGCCAACTTGCGGTTCCGGGTAAGCCCGAAGCTAAACCACGCGTGGTCCAGCTTTCTCCTGAATTTGCGCTAGTGTATATCGCACTTCCGTTTGCCGTCGCGGCTAAGTAGTTTCCGTTGGCACTGGAGGCAATAGAAAACCAGTTTGCGGTTGTTGGTAACCCAGACTCCTTCTTAATCCAGGTAGTTCCATAATTACTGCTAGTATATATTTCTCCGCCAAGTACGACCGCCGCTAGTTTTGATCCGTTGGCACTGGAGGCAATAGAATACCAGCTTGCGGTTGTCGGTAACCCGGACCCTGTTGTAGATTTATTAACCCATGTACTTCCCGAATCAGTGCTAACATATATCTTCCCAGTCAATGATCCTGTCAAAACCAGTGCGGCCGTCGAACCATCGGCGCTGAAGACAACACGTCTAAGGTTCGTAAATCCTGTTATAGAAATTGACGTCCAAGTACTTCCCGAATTGCTGCTAACAAATAGCCCTCCTCCTGACCCCGAAGCAACTACCGCTAATTTTGTCCCATCGGCGCTGGAAGTAATAGACTGATAGGCTCGTGAAGTTACTGCTAATGACGTTGGAGTCCATGTAGTCCCTGAATCTGTGCTTATATAAACTCCCTCTCCACCCGTAGTACATGCTGCTAATTTTGTTCCATCAGCACTGGAGGTAATAGACGTGAATACCATCGGCATAGGAAATCCGCCGGTTTGTTGTGTAAAAACTAAAGGCCCAGTTTGTGTCGATGACGTAGTAAACGTGTTTCCTGAATCTGAGCGATCGGACCACGAACTTACACCGGCAGCAGTGGAAGCAATCGTTGTAGTCTCCTGTGCGTCGAGCCACAGCGACAACCCCGGAAGACGAGAGGGGTTGAACCTCTCCTCGTTCAAGACTTTTGCCATGGTCTATACTGTTATGTATCTCCCCGAAATTTACATCGCATTCATAACCTTCTGAATCGAGACCACTGACACTCCCGAGTGCGCCGAGAACTCTTTGAGAAACTTACGAAGTTCAACTTTCGCCTTTCCGTCTCCCAGAATCTTGGCGAGAACTCCTGCCACCATCACTTTCGGTGTATGCTCCAGTTCCTCGTCGGGGGACTTGAAGATATCGTTGATCGCCTCGAGAATCAGGGTGCGCTGAGCTTCGCTCACTGAGAGACCATTCATCATACGTTCCGCCAGCGAAAGCTGTGTCTTCAACAAGGGGTTCTCTTCGGCGTGAATCCCGAAGTGCTGAATAGCTTTCGAGAGCGAACGGGTCGAAACGTCTACGATCGCGGCAATTTCCTCGTGCGTCCGCGAGACTCCCATACGGCGGCAGGCCACGAAGAATACGGCACCCATCAAGGCTCTTCGTGTCTCTCCCCTCAGCTTGAGAGCATCTTCCTGCGACCGAAACAGGGCACACGCTTCTTGAAGAATGGCTTTCGTGAATCCGTGTCGGTAGGAGTACTGATTGAGAATTTCCAGAGCCGACAACCATGACCGCTCGGAATGGGAGGCGAGTGACCATGCCGAGAGTCGTTGAATGTTCTTGAAGGCAGGGGAGTTCACTTTCTTGTTCATCATCATCGAACCATAAGACGAGTCGGGGAGCAGGGAACTGATCGTCAACCCAACACGGGTAGGATCTTCGTGACGATCGTCGGCGCCATAGTATCTCCACTCGGCGCCCTCGTCAATCGTTTGCTCGAGTACTGTTCCACAGCAAGTGCATACGCGCTGACCTTCTTCAATAATCAGTCGTCTCTCATCATGTTCGCACATTCTAATCCTTGCCTACCTCTTACCCTCCCCAAAAAATGTCCGTTTTTACCGCTATCGCATCCTACTTTGCAGGAAGTTCATGGCCGAATCGTCGTAGACAAACGGACGATAATCGGCTCCGGAACGAGGAGGCGCACGTAGACGAGGGGCCTGATTTTGCGGCTTGATCCACGAAATCACCAGAGATAAATTGGCAGCGACCCATACTTGAAACCCCTGTTCCAAGAGGGCATCTCGGACATAATCGACAGCTTCGCGGTGGTCGTAGAGGGGATACCCAAACACGAACGAGGGAACGTCAAAGACAAGGTACGGAGCTTGGGGATTCTGAATGGCGTGGAGTTTCAATTGAGACGATAAATTTGATAGAACAGGTCGCATGGCTTGCATTTTGGCAGTTTTGCGTTCTTCTTCCTGCTTCCACAGATCTTTTGCGCGAAGCATTTTCCTAGTCGCAGAAAAGAACACCCAATGGATATCTTGGCTCTCAACGGGGGCGGAATGAGGGGAGCATTACAAATTGGTGCGCTCCAGGAACTCGCCGCCGAATCGGACAAAACACTCATTGAAAGGTTTTCGGGGGGAGTGTACGGTTATTCGATTGGCGCCCTGATCGGAACTCTTGTCGCCTTCGAGTTTGAGATTTCTGAGTTTGAACCGCTTATTGAACTTCTGGGAAATATGCAGGATACCCTGAATCCCCTGCGACTTAAAACCCTGCTCTCCTTCAGCGAAAAGCAGGGGGTGGATGACGGTACCAAGATTCGCGAAGTTCTGGCGTCGGCGTTCAAACTACGAGGTGTGGATTTCGGACGTCTACGGATCGCCGATGCCGCCATTCCCCTGTATATTGTGGCATCCGATCTCACTGATCTCAAGCCGGTGATTTTTGGACCATCAGCCCTTGTATGGGATGCTCTTCGTGCATCGTTTTCTATACCATACATTTTCACGCCCCACGAGGTCGGCGGACACATCTTTGTGGACGGCGGAGTTTTGTGCCAGAACATTATGAAAGTCGTTCCAGTCGAAAAGCGAGAACGAACCCTGTATTTATTGAGCGCACAAACGAAGGACAGCGTGGTGAAACGTTACCTTAGCAGCGTTGCGTTCGCCAAGACGATCAAGGAATCATACGATACACAAGACAGGTATCCTCAAAATACGTGTCTTCTGATCGAGGACGAATCCAAGATGTTCAGTGTTTGGAAATCGGAGGAGATCGTTGAGCATCTACTTGCTGTCGGACGACGATGTTACGCGGAGTTCAGGGCCAAGTGCCGAAACGAGGAACTCGCGTAGAACTTCCATCTTGGGAGGACCCAAATACTCGTACGTCGTAGAAGTGGTCTGGAGCTTGTAGGAAGGATACGAATCAACCTTGTACTTGCTACACGTCTTCTTGTCGCTCTCGCAGTTAATGTACTGAATATCCACAACTTTGCCTCCATACGTGTAATCGTCCACCACCGCTTCAAGGCTCTTCACCGCCGGCTGAGCTTCCTCTGAGTAAGGACACCACTTTGTGAAAAAGAAGAGGAGATGAGCCTTGTCTGGATCAACGGCAACGGTGGTCGGACTTTCCTGAAGTACCATGCGAGAGGCGGGGGGAAATCCGCGAACGAGCCAGTAGACTCCGACAAACAGCACAAGAACGGCGAGGGTGAATCCGCCGGCAATGAGTCCGGTTTTTAGGAACTCGTTGTCGTTCAAGCCCGCGCTCATTTGGGATAGAGAACAGACGTTATTTTTCGTTCAAGAGCATACCACTCCCGGTATGCCTGGTGGACGGGAGTACCAGAAGCCAGTTTCCACATAATCATGTGCGTCTGGCGCTCGGGTTCACCCGCTTTGGGAACAACGGTATACCACTTACCGTTCAAGCGGAACATTCTTATATATTAGATCGTGTTGGCTGTAAAGGTTGTTTACAGGTCTGTTTACAGGCGGGCTATGGCGAAGTCTGTTTATAGACGAGCCGGGAAGCCGACCAGGTTGGCGCCAATACCGAAGCCGGCACCCGTGCGCGCGGACGAGCCGACCGACGGCGCGTAGATGTCGAGGATGGCGAACACGGCCAGCGCCGTCAGGGCAATCGTGCCGATCTCATCGACGCGGAGCTTCTTGCCCGGCAGCAGGTAGCACGCAACGGCGACGGCGAGGCCCTCCAGGGCGTACTTAACCAGGCGCTTGACGAGGTCGGCAACATCAATTCCTAGGGACGGGGCGGGGGCTTGTGTGGCGGCCATGTTGGTTTATACTTGATAAAGGAGATTTTTTGACGAGGCGAAGAAGTAAAGATGTTGTCGACCTACGTAGTGATTATTTTATACGTTCTAGCCATCGTGTCTCTGGAAACATGTGCGATGAGTTGTTTCAAGACGTCCACTGAAGACTGGCGGTTCTTCGCACTTGGCATGTTTTTTTATTCGATGGTTGGACTACTGCTCGTACAGACGTTCAAGCTCACTGGAATGGCCTTCACCAACGCACTGTGGTCGGGTCTATCGGTTATGGCGACGACGACGGTGGGAGTATTGTTCTTCAAGGAAAGGTTGCATATCCACGACTACCTTGCGATTGCGATGATCGGAGGCGGTGTCCTAATCTTGAAATTCACTAAGTAGAAGAGTAATGGACAAATCTTTATCATCTATCTTCTTTCTGTCGGTCGTAGAAATCTACGGCGACTTTGCCCTTCGGTTCTACGCCCAGACAAACAACATTGCATACCTATTTCACGGCATTGCAGGATACGCGGGAGTCGTATTTTTCCTCATACAATCTCTGCGATCCGCGAACGTTCTGTACGTGAACGGAATGTGGGACGGCATGTCGGGGATCCTAGAAAGCGCGGCGGCCTACATCGTTCTTGGTGACCGTCTGGAGAAGCCGATACAATATGTCGGTCTTGTCTTGACAGTTGTGGGAATCTTTCTACTGAAAACATAGTTTACTTACCGATGAACCCGCATACCGCCTTGTGCGTGTAGCACCATACCACCGAAAAGACAACGGCGTGGGTGAGGTTCACAGTCGTCGTGGACGCACCGGGGGGCAGACGCACGAGGACACCGGGAGTCAGGAGGTAGAAGAGAACAGCCGCATATACCATCATCGCCCACATTTTGTTGTTTGTATCTATGCGGGAAAAAAGTGTTTTAAGAAGGGTTGGTAGGAAGTATAAATGGCATCCTCGTCATCATCAAAGAAGGTTGAGCTACCCAAGATCGATGATGAGGGCGTGGTGGACTATCTCGACGAGGACCCCGAGCTGCCCAACCAGCGCTACGTGATTGTCTCTTTCATCTCGCCCGAGAAGGTGATTGAGCGCAAGCAGGACTTCTTTTTCAAGCACTTCATGCAGTGGACGGACTACGATTTCAAGGTGAAGGGCCTGGAGCACCTGGCCGACTACATTGCGAAGAAGTACTCGCTGAAGATTGACGATATCATGAAGGACATTCATGATTTCGAGAAGACGCACCGCGAGGAGATCAAGAAGTCGGACATCCCCGAGCAGTACCAGGTCTTCCTCCTGAAGCACGAGAAGGAGGTGCAGGAGGCGTTCGACAAGGCCAACAGCTTCCAGTGCAACATTCGCGGCGTCAAGGTCCGTCGTGCGTTCCCGTCGTACGAGGAGGCCCAGCTGTGGTGCAAGGTTCTCCAGCGCAAGTACCCGAAGGACAATCTGATGATTGGCCGGATGGGATGCTGGCTACCTTGGGAGCCGTCCGAGCACCTGATGGAGAATGTGGAGTACGCGAACTCGCAGCTCAACGAGATCATGCGCAAGTACAAGGAGAACGAGGCCAATCGCGAGCTGTTCTTCGCGGAGGAGCGCGAGAACTCGATCAAGGCGCAGAAGGAGGAGAACGCCAAGCGCCGCGCGGAGCAGAATCAGTTGCAGGATCTGGCAAAGCCCGTGCACCCGGCGGAGGGTGCCATGCGCGACTAACTTATTGTCCCTTCTTCACCCACACATTGGGTCCCTTGCGGTTATTGAGTGCATCGGGGTTGTAATCGTTGGCCGCCAACATCGTGGACATAAAAGGTTTGTTGTCCGCCCACAGAGAATCGGCGCACATATGAAACTGTGGATGATCGGACGCCTTGTACCAGAACACCTGATCTTCAAGCTTGTTGGAGGATGAGGAGTTGCAGATGACAAGACAGTGGAAATCTTCGGTACACTGGTCCATGAACTGGCAGAACATCTCGAAGGTGGGAAACATACCCGCGTAATTTTCGTAGATACGACGGCGATTACCCAGAATGTTTTCACGGAGAATAAAGACGAAATCGACGTTGGTGCGGAGATTGGGAGTAATACCAAGAGGGTACTGCATGGTAATCATAGTGGATAAATCGACGTGGCGACCGTTCATGAAGACGTAGCGGGTAGACTCTTCCTTGATCCATGACGAGTCATAGAGACAGTCGTCGAGAATCAAGAACGCGCGAGGATCGACGTTGGACGAGGTAGAATTTCCGCGCTGTTGTTTGAGAGCGAGTTGACGACGAATGACGTTCATGATAATTTCAGGTTTGTACTTGTCATGAATGAGTTTGGAAGGGATCATGTCTTGGAAAAAGCGGTTGGCGACCTCTGTTCCCGAGATCACAGTTCCGATAGGGAATGCGTCCTGATTGTGAAAAAGGATATCGCGTACCAAGAACGACTTACCCGTATCTTTCTTCCCGATAATCACAATCATAGGAGACTTATGTGAATCGGGCGCACATCTAGATTTTATGGTCTCCATATTAAACTTTTTGATCGTGAAGTTCATTAGTATTTTCACACGAGTAAAATAATGGGGAAAAATACACATGCTTACACCGTTCACTCGATTCACTTATCGCTAAACGACGCCGTACGGGTCACGGGAAACATTGCGATGTTTTCCATTGTCTATACGGTTGCGGGAGCCCTGCTGTCCTATGTTCTCTACTACCTCTTTGATGTTTATGATGACAAAAACAAGGAGTGGGAAGGAAAGGGACTCACGTACCAAATATTTGATGTGGGAGTCGAAGTGAGTATTATCGCCGTTGTGGCGTTCTGGCTTGTGTATTTTATGAACACATCAGCCCCTATTATTCCGGTTCGAAAGGGCCTTGAAGATTTTGTAGATTCGTACACTGCCGGTCTTTTCTTCATATTCGCCATCTTCATTTTCTTAGGAGATCTCAGCAACAAGCTAAAATACATATTCGACCACTACTTGGGTTCGCATTTTGACCATTTGTTCCCGGCGGAAGGATCCCTGTTGGACGGTACGCTGCGGTATAGTGACAAGCAAAAAGCAGGGATGTAAACATAATGCCCAAACCTGTATCGGATCTACGGACAACCAACATCCCTTTGGATGTCCATAAGTATTCGAACATTCACGGGCTGCAGGAGCAGGCGCAGAAGCACTGGGGTCTTCGCCGCCTCCAGCCTTTCTTTCCTTCGATCGAAAAACTATTTAAACTCGATGTCCGTCTTCCCCACCAGTATGGAATCAAAACCACTACGCCCATCCAGACTATTACGGGAGAGTCATCAGTATATACGTCCGGGAAAGAGACGCCCGTTCACCTGAAAAAGACGATGCTGTATTCTGCCTACCGCGTGATGCATGGGGAGTATGCGGGAACGGGGCTGCCAAACACGGAAGAAGTTGCCGCTGAACCGCTGCGTATCCAGTCTCCGTACAATGCTGCATATGTAGGATCTCTGGCCTCCCTTATACTATCGGAGTCGGAGTGCGCTCACTTTCCCCGGGTATACGGAGTGTTTTCGGGGGTAGCCGAGCGGCATGTTCTCGATATTTCCGACGATTATGAGGACCTGTGCGATCGTCCGTGGTTCTCACAGAATATCGGCCACTTTTTTGAGCTTCGTTTAAAGAAACCCGAAGTTCCCGTTCTCCAGTTTGCTGATGTTCCCACCGACGATATTGATCTAGGCGCTACCGAACTTGAACCCATTACTACCGATATTCCTCCGATCATTCCGACAACGTACACTGATATTGAATCGGCGGAAGATGCCGAGATGGAGGATGGCGACGAGAGTACCGACAGTTGTTCGACGGATTATATTTTCAAGATCCGGTCCTGCTCCGATTCGTCTAGTTCGGATGATGATGATGATGACAGCGATGGCGATGACGATGAGGAGGAGAATGAAGTCAGGGGAAGTGGAGAATTTTCGGAGCCGGAAGAGGAGGAAGAGTTCGCGCACGCGATTTTCAAGGATGCTCCTATCCAAGTTACCGTCATGGAAAAATGTGAGGGAACGTTCTACAAACTATTCAAGGAGAACTCCGAGATCGAGAAGCGATGTGCGTGGTTGGCCCAAGTGATTTTTGCTCTAGCGTACGCCCAGCGCACCTTCGGATTCGTTCACAACGACCTGCATCTCATGAACGTGATGTACGTCCCCACCGACAGGGAGTATTTCTACTATGCGATTGGTGGAAAGACGTACCGTGTCCCAACGTACGGAAAGCTTGTAAAAATTATTGATTTCGACCGTGCTACCTTTTCCGTCAAGCTCCCGAAAATGAAAGAGTCCAAGTTCTTTATGTCCGACCAGTTCCATCAGGAGGAGGAGGCGGGAGGACAGTACAATATTTCCCCATTCTACAATTCAAAATACCCCGAAGTGAAACCTAATCCATCGTTTGACCTCGTACGTCTGGCGACCTCTATGTTCTGGGACTGTTTCCCGAGTGGCCCTGACGACTCGTACTCTTCCAATCCTATTTTCAGGATGTTCATGTCGTGGCTCACACTTCCTGACGGAAAGTCGATTCTATTCAAGGACCTCGAGAACGGAGATTTCTCAGAGCGGTATCGGGGGTTCCAGCTGTACAAGGCTATTGCACGATACTGTAGGGATACGGCGGTTCCTCGGAAACAGATAGAGAAGTTTGGTACTCCCTATCTCTTTGAGGGTAAACCACCCACCGGTGAGTCAATCTTGTTTATTGAACCTTAAATTCAGGCCTTCGGCTCCTTCGGCTCCTTCGGCTCCTTCGGCTCCTCCGCCACAGCATCCTTCTTCTTCTTCGTATCCATTCCCTCGCGGCCTAGGTACGACTCGGCGGTGCGACGAGTGAGGTTGAGGATCAGGGCAAAGAGGGCGGCGTGGACAGCCAGCGTCACCGTCTTGGATCCACCGGGAGGCAGGCGCACAAGGACGCCGGGCACTAGGGCGTAAAACAGGGCGGCAGTGAACGCGAGCATTAGCCAGTTCATTCTATTGATTTATATTCTACGCAGAAGTAGTTTTAATTCATCAAAAACTGGGTTTTCCGACAAACATATCCTGAACGGCAGAAGAAGCTGTTGCGACCGTGGACGTAACCACTGTCTCAACATCTCCGCCGACCGCGTACAACAGTCCACCCGCACCCGCACCCGATAGCAGCCCGATCTTGGCGGCGTCCATCCACTCTACCTGCTTCTTCTTGGTGTACCGCTCCACAATGTATACCAAGACTCCAGCCACCGCGACGACAACAATCATAATCAGTAGATTGGTGTCGAGCATTCTCTATCTATTTGATACTTTCAAGTGGGTTTGTTTACAACTTTAGAACGAGCCCCTCCCCCTCTTCGGGGACTAGGTTGACCGCATCCGCATCCTCCTCCTTCTTCTCGGGCTTCTTCTCCTCGTCGTCGTCCACTGCACCAAGATCTAGCTCAAGAGTTTCATCCGAAAGCTTGAGCGTCGGGTGCTCGTCGTCCGTCTCCTCATCCAGATCCTCGCCATCGCTCTCCTCCTCCTCAAACGCAACCTTCCTCTCTGGCTCGGCAGCGGGCGCGGGCGGGGGCGCAGGTGCAGGCGCAGCGTCTCCCTCCAACTCAATGCGGGTCTCGGTCGGCTGGATGGACGATGCAGAGGGCGGCAGGGGCTCCTGCACGGAAAAGTAGGTATTGACAATCGACTGCCACGGCAGGAACGAGTCGAGGACTGTATCGAAGGCCGAATCGAGGATCTCGTCGATCTGCTTACGATTGCGCGCCTGCTGCTCCGTCGGGACACCGATGGTGCGGAACAGGTAAGCGTGCTCCCATGACCGGCGGGCGACCTCCTTGTAATACTCGTGCAGGAAGCGGGGCAGAGGCGGGCGCTCGAACTCAACCTCGACACTATCCTGGGTCGAACGGTACTGAACCGCCGCAAACGCACGGAGATACGAGAGGAGGACACCGGTGAGCAGCTCCTCGAGATACGAACACTTCGACGCTGCTACAATACGCTTGACCTCTGCCTGCAGAACCTCGTCCGTCCATACGGGAATACGGGTGAGGAGATTCTGGAAGGTCTTGAGAACCTGGTCGATCTGGTCGTTCTTCTCACAGATGGTCTTGGCGTTCTCGTAGACGCTCCAGATCCCGTCAGAGACGTGGGGAAGAACCATCATCGAAAAACGGTTGCGAATATGGCGCTTGGCGAACTGTGCTTCGTCCTTGAGCGACATTTGTATTCTCAATCCAGATGTTTACAGATACAATGAACGCCAATGTTCGGGCATCGCCATATTGAAGTCGGTGAGCAGCGTCTCTACCTGCTTCTTATCCAACTTCATCGGGAACGATACGGGAATGTAGAACTTGTAAGCCTTCGCTGCCGCCTCGTCGGAGATGCGAATGAGGTTCACGCGGGATACGACAGATTCCACCACGCGAATGAGATTGCGCATACCCTCTTCGCCGTCCGAATACTCCTTAATGATGTACTCCGCCGCCTCTTCGGTTGCCGACAGGTCTCCGGTCGCAATCCCAGCATGCTTCAGGATATCGGGCCAGATATAGTTCGCGACAATGACCTTCTTCTCGGACTCCTTGTACCCCGGAACCGTAATCACCCGCATACGGTCCTTGAGTACCGGGTGAACCTTCGACTCGTCGTTGAAGGAGAAGACGAACAGGCACTGGGACAGATCGAAATCAATGCCTGCAAAGTAGCGGTCGTGATACTGCGAGTTCTGGGACCGATCTGTGAGATGAATCAGCATGGACGTAATCTCTTCGCCATGCGGGGTTCCCGAAACCTTGTCCAGCTCGTCAAAGTAGAGAACAGGGTTCATGCATCCAGCCTGAATAATGGAGTCAACGATGCGGCCCCACATAGATCCCTCGTACGTATACGAATGGCCGACATAATGCGCCACATCCGATGCACCGCCCAACGAGAAGAACATGAACGGACGCTGGAGAACGCCGGCAATTCCGTTGCGGGCGAACGAGGTCTTACCAACACCCGCCGACCCGCGCATGGCAATCACATTACCGACCGAGTCAGGGTTGGAAATCCACTGGGCCAGAACCTGCATGATCTGGGTCTTGGCAGACGTCATGCCGTACGTCGCCTTCTCCATCTTCGAGCGTGCCTCATTCAGGAACGTCGAACACTTGTCGGGACCGTCCTTGATGGTGACAGGCAGGGAAATCTGCTTGCCGAACGGGACTCGTAGAATACCGTCTACCCAATTGCGAAGCTTCTGAGCCTCGCCGCTATCAGAACCCATACGGGTCATCGTATCAATTTTACGGATAATCTCACTTTGGATCTTGGGCGTAGTATTCATCTCAAGAACCCTGAACTTATACGGAATATCGGAATCGTTAATGAGTTTGGAAATTGTCGTCATCTTCTTGGTAACATCCTTGCGCCGCGTCTTGGTGAGATCTTCAAAGTATTCCCGCTCCTTGCGCGAGAGCTTCAGGGGAATATCCGCCTCTTCTTTCTTTGCCTTCTTGTTTCCCCGTTCCTCTTCGTCTCCCTGAATAATGAGAACGGGCTGACGACCGGGACCGCCGGGTCCAAGACGACGACCAAGAACGTGCTGGAGAAAGGATAGGGGGATACCGTCATCATCATCATCTTCCTCCTCCTCTCCCTCTTCATCGAACCCGTCTCCGTCCTCGTCATCATCCTCATCGTCGTCATCCTCGTCCTCGTCATAATCCTCCTCATCATCCTCATCTACACGCGCATGGAGATGGATCTTGACGGATACAGGCATTCCGGACGGAACCGTGATTCCGTGAACTGAACGCGACGGCTCCTCCTCCTTCACCTTCACCTTCTCCTTCTCCTTCTTTTCGACAGCCACATACACGACTTCCTCTTTCTCCTCGCCGTTATACGACGAATCATCCTCAGACTTGTAGTCGTCAAACAGGGTATCGTCGTCAACCCAACGCACGCTCTCTTCCTTGTTGGACTTCTTATCGTTGCTGCGGAGATTGTACTTCTTGTTCTTTGGGGATTTCTTGTTATTATCAGACGACGGGGGCGGCGCCGCCTCTCCGCTCTTGGTTCTACGACGCTGGGTCAGACGCTTAGTATCCGACATCTTACTTCTTGGTAGTAAAAAAGAAAGTTAAGTTCTAATCCATTTTGTCCGATATAGTATAATGGACAAGGATCTGGTCGAAGAGGCCGAGAATCGTATACATTACGACGACGCACACAACCCCCGAATCCAAAAAATCATTCAGATAGTTCGCGAGTTTATTGAGAAGCGGCGCGTCCTATGTTACGGGGGAACTGCGATCAACAATCTTCTGCCAAAAGAAGATCAGTTCTATGATCCGAACTTCGATGTTCCCGACTACGATTTCTACAGCGAACAGCCGCAGGTTCACGCGATGGAGTTGGCGGATATCTTTTACGCTCGGGGATTCCAGAACATTGAAGTCAAGCCCGGCGCGCACTTGATGACGTTCAAGGTGTTTGTCGAGTTTACCGGCATTGCCGATATCACGTACCTTGACCCCGCGATCTTCAAACGTCTATGGAAAGAGGATGTTGTCAAGGAGAAGATTCATTACGTGTCCCCCAACTTTCTTCGAATGTCAATGTACCTCGAACTCTCCCGTCCACGCGGGGAAGTGTCCCGGTGGCAGAAAGTGTACGGCCGCCTAATGCGTCTGAACAAACACTATCCGGTCGGATGCGGCGAACATACAAAGAAGGAGGTTACGACCATTACGGAAGGTGAGCGGCAGAGCGTTGAACGTATTCTTCAGACGAAGCCAGTCATTCTACTTGGTCTTCATGCCGCCAATCTTCATTCACACAAGGTCTCGAACGTCTGGGAAGTTCCTATCGATATTTTAGCAACTCCCGAAATCTACGATTCTACGGTAAAGGCGTTCACGGAAGCGTTTGCGTCACATCAGGCAAGTCCTCACGCCCATCCCGCCTACGCCGAATTGCTTCCGGAACATACGGATATCGAGGGAAAGAACGGGTTCATCTACTGCCGCATTTTCAAGACCACCGCATGCAGTAGCTTTCACCAGCTGCGCAGTGGAATGAAGGTTGCGTCAATTCCCACGCTTCTCCAATTCTTCTTTGCGTTCGTCTACGCCGACGCCCATTTCATCGAAGGATACGACCAGAATCGTATTATTTGTATTTGCCAACGTTTGATGGACTTGGCGGCGTCCACGAAACGGCGGTATAAACTCCTGACCCCTCTCGACTGTTTGGGACATCAGGAAACGCTGACGGAAATAAAGAGTCATACCAGCGAACTGCGCGAATCTACTCCGAAAAAGTCGGACGAGTTTCTAAAGCTGTTTTTCACGTACAAGCCAGGTCAGTTGAATAAGACGCAGAAAGCGAAGGTTCGTGACACGCTCAAGAAGACCATGAAGACTCTGCCCGTCAAGAATGATTTAGTAACGGATAAGACTGAGTGAAGCTCGTAAAGTACTGTACGGTGCGTACGATAAGTTCACACAAGGGGTGCATGACCCCATGTATCCAGCACGAGGAGTTAAAGCATTGGATGGACCCACTGACATCGGCGTATACCCCATCGCCAGAAGATCGCTCTGGGGGATTCCTCCGATTGGGTCAATATTCTTTCCGAGAGTTGCGGAGCCCACCGTGTAATTCCGCTTGATTCCCTCGCGCTTAAGCATTGCTGTCACATCTGACGCATCCCTTAGCTGATTCACAAAGTTCGCGTTTGAGTCCTTTCCGGTTCCGTACGCAATAGGACACGTCGACATCTTATCTTTATTGATTCATAAGAATAAAGATAAGATAGGATGAAACAAAACGCTTATCTCATTCTTAGTTTTGTCGCACTTGCCATTGTTCTTTTAATTCTGCTTTCTCAGTCTGGACGCGAAGGGTACAAGACTGGACGCACACCTCCGCTTGATCCAAACGTCAGTATGAAACAGGTGAATGCGGGCGTTTCGAAACTGGGACGTAACGGGTATATTCAGAACATGAGTGGTCGCATTGGCGCTCTCGAGCAGAAGTATCCAGACGTATCGGAGGAGGAGGAGTAGGATTAATCCAAGTGTATAGATAATATACCAATATGAAGGCGCAGCAGTACCTTCCAATTGTATTTATAGGTCTTGCCATTGCAGTGTTGATTGTAATTACCAATCAACAGCGCGAAGGGTTTGGGTTTGGACCAAAGGGACCGATTGATCCGTGTGCGCTCCAGTTGTCTGGACTGAACCAGCGTGTGACAAATCTCGAGAACCGTTCCAACGACGCTCAAGACAATACAAATACGGGAATCGGTCAGATTCAGATGGTCACGAAGTCGTAACAAACCGTATGATTTCCTTTTCGATCTCATCGCTGTATTGAATAGGGTTGTCGAAGTGGCTGGTATTAAGAATCATTCTCTCAAGCGAATGTATACGCGAGGCAGTTCCAAACATCAACGGCCAACTATTATCGGTATTTGAAATAACAAACATTTTTGCAGCCCTGTTCATAAAAATTATATTTGTCGTTGCCGCTCCCTCGAGCATGACAAAATGAGAGCATTTCATGAATAACTTCACCTGTTCTTCACCAGACATTGCACTAAAATCATAAACAATCCTGTCAAAATACTTATCGATTTGCCCCTTGTATCCTACCATTTTTTTAGTGACTGCGTCATCTCTAAAGTACAGAACCTTGTACGGCAGGGTAAACACAACATCGGGATAGGTACTATCTGCTATACGCTTTACCAGTTCTAACACGTATTGCCAATTAGGAGTTTTTGTGAGGTTTGCATCGCCGTGAGGATACAGCTGATGATCGTCAAAATCTGCATACGTTACTGGAATATTTAGTTTATCAGCACACATCAGGGTTGCTTTCAGTTCCCAAGAAAGTAAGTTCTTATCTAAAATCCAATGTATATTGTTGTTATGCAGGTAAGCACACAACGCATAAAATAAACGTTCGTGAAAAAAATGAGCTATGTTTGAGTGCATGACAACAGAGAACGTATCGGGGGATTCCTTCATTTGTCTACTTGTTATCACGATACGGTTTCCCTTAAAGTGCATTTTTTTATATAATATGCATACTTAGTTTATTACTGGTGTTTCGAGACCCACCATCCCGAGCTGAGGAAGTTGGGGTAGTATGGCATCGAATTTGGACTCTGAGTAGGCTGGGTATTCGCCAGTCCATGTACCTGAGAAGAGGTGAGTTCATAATTAAAGTAAATGAGGCTTCCGATCTGTCCGTTCCATCCGCCGTTTCCGGCAATAAACACGGGCTGAGAGTTCTGCATCGGTAGGGCGTGGAGAGTTGTGTGCGAGTAGATCTGACCGTTGACGTAAACATCAAACGAACGCTGATTCACACAGATCGCTAGGTGAATCAGTTTATTCGCGGGCATGTTAGAAATCACGACACGTGCGGGACGGCCCTTCTCGTACGTATCCTGTTCCACTATAAGTTCATTGCGACCGCTGTTCAAGGAGACAGAGGGAGACTTCTGTGTTCCGGAAACATCACCCTTTGTGAAGATAATGGGGTTCTGGCTAGGCGGGGCATAATCGTTGACCTGAATCCATCCGGCATACGAGTATTCCAGTCCCTCCCGCTCGTTGAGGGAGAGGGGAATAGCCGCATCGATTTCCGTATAATTCTGTCCGTTCTGAAGAGGTCCGACAATCAGAATCTGTGTCTGTACCGGCTTGATACCGACCGCACCTCCTGTACCGGTTCCGTAAAAATACTGATAGAGAACGAGAATCACGATTCCGATGACAATGAGTGTCATCAATGACAACAAGATGGTCCGAATCTCCATTATTATCTTAGAACGTGTATTTGTTTATCTCCTGTCCGGCAGTGTCGACCACCGAGAGCTTCACGTTGTATCCTCCACTGGGCATTGATGCAACGGCGGCAGCTGTTGCAGATAAGGCAGCGGCAGGCGGGCCAGCAGCAAAGAATGCCATCGCATCTGCGGGTGTTAAGGCGCGGCCGTATGCGTAGAGTCCTGCGAGGTTTCCGGAGTATCCGCCATTACCCATGAGAACAAGGTCGCCCGATGCGGTAATCGGTACACCAGGTAGCAGGCAGGAGCGGACAAGGAGGCCGTCCTGGTAAATATCGACGTTGCGGCCGTTGACGGAGACGCTCACCGAGAACCATGTCTGAAGGGGGATGTTCGGGACCTTGCAGGTGAACTTGTCATCGACTGCGCTGCCGTCCGATCCAACGGGGGCTGGGACGGTGCTTCCCGACGCACCTGACGCCCCTGACATGACGTTGACGTGGACACAGAGGGCGTTGTCAACGGAATCAAGGTATACGTAAGGATTGGCAGCACCGGTAGAACCAAGAACTAGAATACTCTTCTGCTGTCCGAACTTGTAGTTCCAGTCCTGAACGTACATCCACCACTGCATTCCGTAATTCGCACCGCTCGTTCCGGCAGTCACGGGGAGAGACGAACCGGGAACCACAAGTCCGTTGCCCGAGTTCGCCGTCGTCGGGTTCACTCCCGTAGCGGGAACAAGGTTTCCAGTCGACGAGCCGCCAGTGACGCCCGAGTAAATAAAGTAGATACCGTAGGTGAGTAGCGCCACGCCCGCCACCGTGATCGCAAACCAAGTAAGGCGCGTTGTAAAGGGGTCCTGGGAACGAAAAAAGTAGTAGTATCCAAGTCCAATCGTCGCAATACCAAAGACAATTGTGCTAATGACGAATCCGTTGTCCATGACTGTTATACCGTATCCACCAACGGGACCAGTTGAAGGTGCAACAACTGTCGGGCTTGCCGCACGCGGCGGGGCAGTGGGAGTGGCAGCCGGCGTACTTGCGGTTGACGTACTGCTCATATTCTTATTATTGATAGAAGAGGTAAAAACGGAAGAGGAATACTCTAGTAGAAACGTAGAGTAACTGAATGTCTATCCCCACAATCTTCTGTAATAACTGCGGTCAACGCGGACACACCTTTCGCGAATGTAAAGAACCGATCCTTTCGTGCGGGATTCTTCTCTTACGAAACTTACGTTCTCCGAACAAGCCTTCGTCGCTGCCAATACCTCCAAACCAACTAGAGATTCTGATGGTTCGACGAAAGGATAGTATGTCCTACACAGACTTCGTACGCGGAAAGTTCGATCCTGAGAACACTCCCTACGTTCGCACCCTCCTGGAACACATGACCCAATCGGAAATCAATCGCATGAGAACGGAAACGTTTGAAACGATGTGGTCTCGACTATGGAACCATTCTGACCGACACGACCACGAAATGCGAGCAGCCAAAGATAAGTTCGATGCCGTAAAGCCCGTCGTGGAAGCAGTGATGTCGATCTACACGGAACCCGAATGGGGATTCCCGAAAGGTCGCCGCCTCAAGTGCGAGAGCGATCAGGGGTGTGCGGAGCGTGAGTTCTTCGAGGAGACGAATATTCCACGATCGGCGTATACGGTGGTTTCGGGATTGCAATTGGAGGAAACGTTTCACGGGACAAACAAGATTCTCTACCGCCACAAGTATTTCGTGGCGGTTCTGACCGATCCCGAGTCGATTGATATTCATCAGAGGTTCACGACGATGCAGAAGCGCGAAATCTCCGCGATCGGGTGGAAGACGCTGAGCGATTGTATGGGTCTGACTAGGCCGCAGTATACCCAGCGACGCCAACTCCTGAACGATCTCTTGGCTCTTGCGGAAACCGTCGAAGTTCGTCTTCCCAAAGATTAATAAGGAGACAGGACATGGCTATTTTTGCTATTGAGACACCACGCGAAATCATGATCGTAGGAGGACTGGGGTGTGCGATCTATGCATTTTTCTTCCTGCTTGGATTCGGGTTTTCGTCCGCCTCGACGTTTTATGATTGCGAGAAAATTGATCCGTCCGCCAATGCGGTTCACGGAGCCATTTGGGCCATTTATCCAACCCTCGCATGGTTTATTATTCGCGTCTTCGAGGGCGTGCGGCAGTACTTCGATCGGTTCTACATGATGTTCGACCCCAATCCAGTAAATGCCGGATGGGTGTCGGTAGGATACGTGATTTCGCTCGGATGCATTGCGGGAATCTACGGTTTATCCTACAACTCCAACAAGGCGGTCTGTATAGCCAGCATTGATGAGGTTGCGAGGTTCAAGCAGGAAATGTTGGACCAGCAGGTCGCGCACGACCAAAAGATCAAGGCAGCTCAGGAATCAACACCAGCCGTTACGGTTGTATCCAAAAGTGAACGATCAGATAAGAAGCAATCGCCAGCAAGATAATCCACCACCATAGGGGAAACACGGTAGCTCCCCGCCGTCCCGTACCAAACTCGCGTACTTTAGCCCCCTCAAAGACGAGAGCGGGGCGGAAATAGAGAAGGGCTGAGACCAGGAAGAGGTAGATCGTAACCATCCAGACACGAGGGTCACTGTCTAAATTCATTGTATGAAGATCGTATTTTATTTACGTTCTCCATACAATGGCGTTCGTTCTGCCTAATCGCAAGGCATTTGCGGACTACATAGCTAGAATTTACTTGAAATACCGTAATGACCCGTCAGCGGACGATGAGGGTGTGGATCTCTGTCTCCAGCAAACCTCGTCCAAAACTACCCGCGAACTCCTCCCTTACCAGAAACTTGTGCGCGACTACCTCCTACTAGAAAGCCCGTATCGCGGTCTCCTCGTCTACCACGGTCTTGGATCGGGAAAGACATGTTCGGCTATCGGCGTCGCCGAATCCCTCCTATCCACCAAGAAAGTGTTTATCCTGCTCCCTGCATCCCTCCAAAGCAATTTTCGGCAGGAGATTCGCAAGTGCGGAGATCCCATTTATACCCAAAACAATTTCTGGGAGGTCAGGACTCTGCGTACCGAAGCGGATAAACAGCCGGGTCTGGCTATGGGTATTTCCGACGAGTTCCTGAAATCGCAGGGACGGTACTTTGTCACGGTTCCCAATCAGGCCTCGAACTACAATACTCTACCTCTCGATACCCGCAAAGGTATTGACGCTCAGATCGAAGACCTCATCAGTTCTCGCTACAATTTCATCAACTACAACGGTCTCAACGGCGAGAGCGTGAAACTCCTGATACCCGAAGACGATCCTAAAGAGTCCAAGACGTTCGATAACAGTGTGGTGATTATTGATGAAGCGCATAACCTAATTTCCCGTGCGATCAACAAGTCGGATATTGGTCGGCGGATCTACGATGCCATCTACTATGCCAAAGATTGTAAGGTGGTGGCTCTCTCCGGAACTCCCCTCATCAACCGCCCTAACGAAATCGCCTTTCTTCTCAATCTCCTGCGTGGACCCATCGAGCGTCTAGTGATTCCTGTCAAGGAGATGCCGACGTGGGACGAGGCCGGAATGAAGAAGTATTTCAAGGCAATTCCGGAAGTGGATACCGTTGAATTCAACAGCGTGAAGCGGGTTATCATGGTGACACGCAATCCCTCGCACTTCAAATCTATCTATAACGAGGCAGGGGACCGTATTGCCGTGAAGTACGACGAGAGTCTGAGTTTCAAGACACCGGGAGATTGGGTGGAAGGTCTTCGCAAGTCGTTTGCGGATAAGTTCCCCGGAGGAGTTCTGTCTCCTCGTGAATATATTCAGAAAGAGGCGCTCGAATGCCTGCCTACGGATTTTGCCGAATTTGTGAATACGTTTATTGACGGACTCGATGTCAAGAACGCCATTCTCTTCCAGAAACGCGTACAGGGTCTAGTGTCCTACTACAAGGGGTCCGATGAACGCATGCTTCCCAAACGTACGGACGACGACAAGATGCTCGAGAAAATCGAGATGTCCGACGAACAGTTCAATCGATACCTCGAGATACGCCACAAGGAAATCCAGATGGATTCGCGCAAGTCCGCGAAAGGTCCCAGTTCTCTCAACGAGGATTTTTCTACCTATCGCGTGATGTCCCGTCTTGTCTGCAATTACGCGGTTCCCTCCGATCTGCGCGGATCCTCCGAAGAGGGGAACGAGAATACTGCCGACGAGGATAAGGCAGCCGTTCTCGAAAAGTTGCGTGAGAACCCTGATCGGTTCTTGCGGGATGAAGGACTGAAGTCCTATTCTCCCAAGATGCAGAAAATGCTGGCAAACATCAAGGAAACGGGATTCGTGAACCAGCTCATTTACTCCAACTACCGCAAGTTAGAAGGTCTCGGAATCATCTCTGCAATCTTGGATGCTAACGGGTACCAGCCGTACCGTATCGTGAAAGTCGATGGAAAGTATGTTGAGGATCCCACCCTAGACCCCAAGAAGCCCGCATACGCGTTCTATACAGGCGAAGAGAAGAAGGAGATCAAGGAGATCATGCTCCAGGTGTTCAACGAAGATTGGCGGACCCTCCAGTCTGTTTATCCTGAACACGTACAGTCCATGAAAGAGAGTATTCTGAAACGTGGAGGCGAGAAACTCCTGTCTATCCTGATGATTACGGCATCGGGCGCGGAAGGTATTAACTTGAAGAACGTGCGTCGTATCCACATTTCCGAACCGCACTGGAATCCCGCACGTACTGACCAAGTCATGGGTCGCGGCATTCGTCTCTGCTCTCACGCCACTCGTCAAGTTCTGGGAGCAGGCGGAGCCGTTACGGTGGAAACTGTTCCCGTCGAAGATCGTACGATCCGCATTTCATACTACCTCTCGGTGTTCTCTGAAGCACAGGCGAAATCGTCAACGGGATTCAATATCGTCTCTACCCGTCGCGCGGACACGGCCCCCAAGAAGTACGATATGAAAGAATCCGGTCGCGCACCCGAAGCATTCATGACGTCGGATGAGTTCCTCTACGAGATCTCGTACGAGAAGGAGCGCATTACCTCAGGAATTACGCGGCTCATCAAACAGGCGGCAGTGGACTGCGAGATTCATCGCAAACTTCACGGGCGCGAGAAACCTCTTCTACAGTGTCTGCGCTTCGACAGTACGGTCAAGGGCGAAGATCTGGCGTCGAACCCCGATATCAAGAGCGACGAGCGCGATGCATCGTATCTTCGCAATATGATGAAGCGGTCAAGGCGGCTTCAGCGCATCAAGGTGAAGGAGTTCGTGTTCCTGTACGACCCAGAGACCCACGAAGTCTTTGATAATTCGGCCTTTGCAGACAATGAACGTCTCCTGAAACTCGGCCTGCTGAAAACCAACAAGATAGAATTCTTTACATATGAATAATGGCTCGCGACACCACGAGGAGCAAGAAACCTCGCACATATCGTAATCGTCGTCGTCAGGATCCACCCACTGTAGGCGGTGATAAGATGGATTATGAAGGCATTATCAAAGCGCACAAACTCAAACAGGTCATTGTCAACCCCAAGAGTAAGTTCGTTGTCTGCACGTACTGGTGGGGTCGTGGAAACGCAAATAAGAACTATCTCCGCTTCGGCGACGATACAACCACCAAAGCGATTGCCGATGGAAAGCGAGTGAATTATGCGTGTACGGGCGAGATTATCGAGCAGACCAAAGAGGAACTGATTGAAGAAATGCGCGAAGAGGAGGAGGAGGAACAGGCGATCGAGAAAGCGATTGCCGATGGAATGTTCGATGAACCGAAAGAGTTCTATGAGATTTCTAAGGAACGGCGTATCGCAATTCTCAAGAAGTATCCCCTGAAGTACAACGGAAAAAGGGTTCGGGAGATTCTTGCCAGGCCAGAGATTCAGAAGAAGATTGGAGAACTCACGAAGGCGAGGACGGAGAAGCTGGCGGCCGACGGACATGTCAAGCACGAAGCCACAAAGTTTGAGGATATGATTGAGACCTGGAAGAAGATGTGTGAGTCGATTGGGTGCAACTATATTGTCGAAGAGTACCCCGAGTTTGCGTTTCCTGGAAAGTACCAGCTTGCTATCAACCTGAAACCCCTCTTTATCAAGGAAGCCCTCATGACCGCCGGGCTGCAGGGGCGGGGAGTTCTCTACATTGACGGCGACATGACGATCAAGCGCTACCCCGATATCTTTGATATGCCGTGTGTTGATTTCATGGCGCGCGGATGGAACATTGATCCGCGCGGAAGCATGAACTATCTCCGAGACGATGTATGCTTTGATCCCTATATTTTCGAGACATCGGGAGGCACGATGTTCTTTGCTCCGACTCGTCAAGCAGTCCTGCTCCTGAAAGAGTGGGCGCGAGTATCTGCCCTCCCCGAGATGGAGGGTAAGGCCGACGACCGTATTCTCTCGATGGTGTTTACGACCGGACGAGAACACGCCTCCATTTCATCCATCCAGCTTCCCATCGAGTACCTGTGGCTCAATGACGGATACGATTTCCAGAAGCCGGAGGATATTATTCAGGACCGCATCTATATCGAACATCCCGCGTGCTTAACCGCCGAAGAAACTGCCCGCGATCAGGGTGCTTCGTCTTCGCGCGAACCCCCGAATTACGATCAGGTTATTTATGACCCCATTGATTGTGCGGCGGCAGGTGGCGTGTTTTACGAGTACATCTTCTTTACGGAGCGCCGATTCGTAGAGTCGTTTGAACCCTATCTTGCTTATCTCCGGAAGGCCAAGACCAACAAGGGAGACCCCTTTTACAAAGTGGTGGATTTTGATCTGAAGTACGGAGCCTTCAACCAGATTGCGTATAAGAATATGGAAAAGTCCAATGCCATTAAGGATCTACCTGAAAAGGGGAAGCTGGCACTCCTGCCTCAGGATGCAAGTATTCCACTCATTTTGGCCCATATGAAGAATGACAGCGATATAGTGATCGGTCCCTTTGTTGGAAAGTTCTCCACCATCTACGATATCATTGCCGAGAACGTGGGAACAGATCATACGGCCTATTACCAGCGCGATATCAAGATCGATGTAAAGAAGCCGATGTTTATTTCCGGATACAATCCGGTGGTGATGCACCTCCTCATGATGTGTGAGACACTGGAGGATATGAATAAGCATTTCCACCAGAGTTTCGTGTTTGCCACGCGTATACGTGCACTATGGACTAAAACGGATAACAAACCCCTCAAGAAATAGGTCAGCATCAACAGCATGACAACCTTCCTGAAGACTGTTGAGAATCCCCTCGAAATCCACTATCAGCAAATCGCCGCTGGACTCAATATTGCACCTCCCGTCTTTGAGACCAATAAGACAAGTTATATGGTGATGCTGGATCTGGACGAGATGTGCATTGCCGACAAGTACGGTTCAAACCCCAGCAATACGCCTGCTTGGATTTGGAAGCAGATACACTTTATTCTCGACACCCTCCTGAAGAAGGGTAACATCGAGTACATCGATATTACGCCGTACAACTTCATCGAGAAGGATGGAGTTGTATGGTGCATTGATTACGGACACGCATACCCTTATCGCGGCCAGATCCAGAACTGGTTCCTCAAAGATATGCTGGAGAAGAAGCTCAAGCGCTGGAACCCAGATTTCGTGTAATCACCGGTTCATCTAGTTTTTTAGTTTACTTGGCGATGACCGACTCCAGGAAATCGTCGCAGATCTTGGACCAGGGGCGCGTACGGGCCAGGGCGACACACGCTTCGGAGGTCTCGCGTCCGCACATCGCCAGCGCCTTCTCCATACCCTCCGCCACTGCCTCTGCCGTCGTGGTGTACTCCGTCAGACCCACGCCCGCCGTCATCTGGAGATACGAGTACGAGGTCGTAGGGAGCTGCACGCTCGTCTTGTCGTTCATGAACGCCTTGTAGCAATCTAGAGCCAAGACCACCTGCGGGGCGCCCGTCGCCATGTGCTCCAGCTGGCAGAGACCGAAGCCCTCGCCCGCCGACGTGTTAATACCCACATCGGCCACGTTGTAGAGCTGGTTGATCGCATCGTCGTTGAAGTACGCCTGCGGGGCCGTCGTATCCACAATCGTCACGCGTGTACCGTACTTCAGATTGTCGAGACCCAGCAGCTCCAGCTCGTTGAGGTAGATCTGGAGGGGCTGGTAGAATGCACCGCCCTCCGGCTTCACGCCCGTCACCAGCAGGAGGTGGTAAGGGGCATCGGGGAACTTCTTGAGGAGACGAGCAAACGCCATGATCGTGAGATCGAGACGCTTGCGCTGGGAGTTGCGGTTCATGTTGAGAAACACCTTGTCGCCTGCCTTGAGGTTCAGGTTCTTGCGAATGCCTGCACGCTCACCGTCCGACAGGGGCTTAAACACCAGCGAGTCAATGCCGTGCTCTAGAACATCGATCTTGATGTTGGGCGTCGTCAGGCGGGTCATGAGGTACTTCTTCCACTCCTCCGTGAAGCAGATGATCCGGTCGCTTGCATTCTCAATGTTGCGTAGCAGACCCATGTCTGCACCCTTGTAGACCTGATCGAGGTAGACCCACAGCTTCCACGACTTCGGGACATCCTTGACCTGCTGGATGAACTGGTTGATGACGATGGGGTCATTGTAGATCATGATGATGTCGGGATTGACCGTGTCGACATACTCCTTGAACTTGTTGAAGCCGAAGCCCTGCTCCTTCGGGTCCTCGTTAGCGGCCGCATCGTACTGAATAATGCCCGTGAGCGGACGGGCAGGAGATGGAAGACGCGCAGGGGTGCGCTGGAACCCGAAGTGAAAGATCTTGATGAGGGGCTGAAGCGTACCGAGCTGCTTCAGGAGATTGTATGACACCTTCGAATAGCCCGTCACCTGCTCGGTGTGCGTCGAAACCAGGAGGAAGCGGATAGGAGCCATTTGTATGTATCATTTTCTAACCTGTAAATATAATAGCATGTCATCGTACTACCCCACTGTTTCACTGGAGGGTGGACCTAAATTTCTGAGTCAGCAGGTACAGTTCAAAAGTGCGTCGGAAGTCACCGAGATGAAGAAGCGTGCGGCGGTAAACCAGTATTACCGGAATTATCCTCAGTCGCAGAAAGCGGCGTATGCGAGTACGTATACGACGTTTGCAGCGGGTGCAGACTACAACGTACAGAAGGGAGCTCGGGGAGTCTCGTGGAGCCCTACGTGCTGCACGAACACCAATGGATTCGTCCAGGCTAACAATACTACCATCTTCCCCAGTGGAGAGAAGAAGACGCCCAATATGAATGTTGCCTCCGATGCCTTCGTCAACAACCCTCAGTAAAAGGCCACGCCCGGAGCTTCCGAACTCTCCTTCATCTTAGGGATCTTCGTATACTGCGAAAAGCGGTCCATGAACGGAATGGGGGGAATCGGGTACAGTTCTGTAATCGAATTACTCTTTGTCATCGCCCGCGCAATCACCTTACGTGTCTGCGCCCCAATCCAGTCGTATCCGAAGCGAACGCTCATGTACGAGTGGATCAGAACCGCGATGACCAGAATGCCAATAAGGATATACGGAAGGTTCTTATACATTATTCATACTGTATAACATAATATGCCAGGAGGACTCGTCCAACTCACTGGGTTCGGCGCCCAGAACGTTTTTTTGAATGGCAATCCGTCGATGACGTATTTTACGAAGATGTATAAGCGTCACACGAACTTTGCGATGGAGCATTTTCATCTTCCTCCGACCAATGTAACCGATACCAACATCCCAATCTCGGGAACAAAAACCTTTCGGTTCAAGGTTCCTCGCTACGCCGACCTCCTACACGACTGTTATTTGTGTCTTGATATTCCAGATATCTGGTCTACACTCGTAGAAGTTGATCCTACGACGCATATCGCGAAAGAGTTTCAGTTTCAGTGGATTCGTAATCTGGGCTTTAATATCATTCAGCAGGCGTCGATCACCCTCAACGGAACACCCATTGTCACCATGACAGGAGAGTGGATGAAGATTGCCAGTTATCTCAAGCACGATGCTACCAAGCGGGCAATTATTGACAAGATGGTGGGAAATACACCAGACATGTACGACCCTGCAAACGCATCAGGACTGTTTAACCAGTACCCCAACGCGATCAACGTGGACGGAATCAATTTTCCTGCCCCATCTATCCGTGGTCGGCAGCTAACAATCCCCTTACCTTTCTGGTTCTGCGAAGATATCGGACAGTCTCTTCCACTTGTATCTCTCGTGCAGTCAGAAGTTGAAATTCATATCACATTCAACAATATTTATAGTCTGTTTACGATCATGAATCTAAACTTTAATCAGCCGTATGATCCTACGTACCTCACACGTATCGTAGGAAACCCTGCTGACCCTTTCCGCGGAATTCAGAACTTTCTGTCGTATCCTGATATCCAAGGAAACCCCACGAACTCCTCCCTCCAGACGTGGAACTTTAATCCGTATATTGAGGCTAATTATATTTTCCTAACTGATACCGAGCGTGCGCATATTGCAGCCTACGAGAAATCCTTCTTGGTGACCCAGGTACAGTACATGAGAAACGATAACCAGTACGGATACAACGATGTCCCGATCCCCATGTACAATTTGTGTACGCGTATAGTGTCCCTCTTCCAGCGCGAAGATCGTATTCAACTGAATGATTGGGATAATTACACGAACTGGAACGAAATTTACTACCCACCCGTAAACCCATCCATTCTTCCCTCAAATGTTTATTCCCCGATTCCACCAAGCCAGTTTTATTCTTCGGGTATTCAGTTGTCGAACAACATGAATTCACAGGACATTATGGTAGAAGGCACGGTTGTACTCGATGGTGCGGAGCGGGTCAATACGAAGAACGTAAACTTTTTCCGCCTGATTCAGAACTACAAGTTTTCTAAGGGTGATACGACTATGCTTCCCGGTATTAATCTATACTCGTTTGCCCTGGACCCCAATACGATTACCCAGCCTTCAGGAACACTCAATGGTTCTATGTTCAATCGCACGAACGTTCAGTATACTCTCCTAGTCCCGCCAACCCTGACAACAACCTTCAACGCGTCCGGACAACAGGTTCCAATTACCAGCCCCTCTGCGATTTGTATTATCAAAGAAACCGCATTCAATTCAGTACCAACACAGGTTCTACCTGGTGCAACGGTCTCACCTGGTCCAGGTATTCCTCCTCTCCTTCAGGCCGGACAGACTCTCACGATCATTCCTCCGAGTACAAACATAGCTCTTCAGTATGGCGCATACTCATCTATGATTTACATCGAGTCTTACAACTTCTTGAAAGTTACAAACGGCCAGGGTAATCTCGTGTTCTCTAAGTAATAATAATAATGAACACCGACGACCCGATCGCCGATGTTGCCCCCGAACAAGCACCGACGACACAGCAACCTACGGTGTCGTCCGCGAGTGGATATCTCGGTTATACGCTCCTCCTAATTCTCCTCCTCATTTACTCAAGGACGGGATGGTATGTGGTAGAAACCATCATATTCGAAAGTTTCCCAATTATCAAGCCCTACTCTACGCTGCTGATAACAATTTGGTTTATTCCTATTCTCGGTCTTCTTGCATCCGTGATTGTTCCTTCAATCGGAGGAACTGCAGTATGGGCAGCGGTCACGGGGGGATTTGCGATGGCTCCGATGGCTGCCGCATTTTATTACGTAATCGTCTTTGGGTTCCCTGCCGACGCTCTGGAATACGTTCCATCCTACTTTAAATCGGTGTAGCATCCTCGTCTGTTTCCTTCTTGAGAAGCGGTGTTGAAGCATCAAGGGTCAGCAGTTCGTCCATCGCCTGACGGGGGTTCTCAAAATTGCGGAAGAGAATCTGGTTCACTTCGGCGGGGCTCCACTTCTCATCGATCTCCGGATGAGACCACAATTCATGGTCTATGTCTGTAATATCATAGAACCCCTCCACCATTTCACGGAGAACGGCGCGCGAACACTTCTTGAAATGAATAATCATATCAATACGTCCTGGACGAATGAGAGCGCGATCAAACCGCTCGGGAAAGTTTGAGGTAAAGACCAAGATGCGACCACTTGATTCAAGGGTTCCATCTAGGAGATTCAGGAGGAAGGAAAGATCAATGGGGTCCTTGATAATATCATCATCCATCTCGGGCATAAAGGGATCTTTAGGAGCGGCAGCCGGCTCGGGCTTCTTCCACTCGCGCTTTAGAAGAACGTCACCCATCGCATCGGCGTCCTCGATAATGTAAAGGCGCTCAGAAATGGGGATGGTATACTTCTCCAGAACAGTGCCGTTAAAGACGTGAATATCATCACTGAAAAACAGATGACGGAGCTGGGTCTTCGTCTTGATTTCCGACAGCTGGATATTCACGGGGTGGCGGCGGGCAACGTTCGCAATAGCCTTAATTTCTGACGTCTTGCCCGTTCCCGGATCACCGTGAAACAGAAATCCCAGAGTATACGGAATACCCTTCTTCTCGTACCATGATCGCTTTTCTAGGAAAAAATTGACACGCTTCTTCACCACCGGCTGCTCTTCGAAATAGACGTTCTCAAACGTGCGGGTAGTGGAAAACTTGTGTTTGGTGTAGACCAGGAAATTGTTAGGCAGCGGATTCTGGTTTGAGCGCTTCTTCTTGCCCTCCACAATCTGGTCAAAGAAGTAGAGATCGTTCCCCAGCTTATTCAGCATCCGGCGCTCATAATCCTGGTTGCACGCATCGACGAACTTCTGCAGGGTCTGGATCGGGTGGTTGTACGAAATTAACTGGAACTTAATGTTCTTAATATTTCCATCGTCCACATCGACGTGCGTCAGACGGAAATAGATATCCTCATCCAGCCGGACCTCCTCGAACTCGTACGGGAGGTAATCGTGATTGGCGATAGAGAGGAGGCGCTTGGTGTTGGGGGAACAGGACACAAAGTGAATCACGGCGTCCATGCGGGTGAGGAAAGCAGGGGCGTTTCCCTTATTGTTCTGGGGCGGCGGCCCACGTTCACACTCGATGACAGCTGACGGTTCTCGGCCAGAATAAGCCGACTTGGAGGGTCCGCGATAAGACCATACCGACGGAGGGATACGTTCGTAGAGGGACAGTCCCAGCCAAGCCAGGAGAGGACGAAAACTGTTTCCGCTCGTCGTCATCACTTGGTAGAGCATTGACATCTTTAGAAGGTCTTGTAGAGATGCCATTGCTTGAATAGGATATTTTGGGGTTAGTCGTTTTAACGTCCAAGACACTTATCGAGCGTGGGAATGCCCTCGTGGACCGGCTTGGACCGCTTGAGACGGAGTTGCTGGGACGCCTTGTTGATCGTCTCATTGGATAGCGACACGTAAGACTTGACATCACGAACAGAGGCCTGGGTGTTGACGGATGGCATGTACAGTCGTACTGGGGGCATGGCAATCTGAATAGGCTTACTGCAGTTACGGAAGAACTCGCGATACTGTTGAATATCCAGATTTCCACCAAACAGCCGAAGAACTCGCTTATCGGGTGCCGGCTGAATGTCCTTATCCTCCGTATACAGCTGGCGGTAAAAACTGCGTAGAAGCGAATGCCGAATCCAGCGCTCAGACTCGGTGAGGTACGGCTCCTTATACACGGCCGCCAATGCACACTCAGGACTGCAGTAGTTGCCTTCGGCAGTGTACTTGCTGGTGTATACATCATAATGCGTAGGAATCATGAACGAATCCCCCGAAAATCCGTGACAGCACCAGAGGCACGCAGCACCCGTAGGATACGACGTCGCCAACGAAAGCTTTGTCATGAGATCTTGAATCACTGTCTCGTCAAATCGTCGCTCCTGCGTCTCGGTGGTCTGCAGAATATCAGAATACTGCGTGGGTCCGCCAACGGACGGAGCAGGGACATCGACCCGCTCCTCGTCGAAATCAAACTCCTTTCCTATTCGCAGAAAGAAGATCACCGGAGGCAGTTCTACCTTGGGCGTTTCGTCCACAACCTTCTTCGCTGTCTTCTTTCCCTTGGCTGGAGGCATTTGAATGAATACGTCTTTTCTCTGTAAAACGGACAGCCGTTTTCTCTAGCTGGGGGAGGGTACACCCACAATGGCAGAATCATACAAGAAGCACACGCACCGCGAGCACATCCTTTCGCTGCCCGACACCTATGTCGGGTCTATCGAGACCACGTCGGAAATCATGTATGTTGTAGAAGGCGAAACCTTCAAGGAGAAGATGCTGGTGGGCTTCAATCCTGGATTCTACAAGCTGTTTGATGAGATCGTGGTGAACGCCCACGATCAGGTGGTCCGCATGCGTCAGCGTGCGTCAGCGAATCCTGTAAAGAACATTACGATCGAGATTTCGGCCGACAACAAGACAATCACAGTAGAGAACGACGGCGAGGGCATTGATATTCTGGAGCATCCCGAGTACGGTGTGTGGGTCCCGCAGTTGATCTTCGGTGAGCTGCTGACCTCGACGAACTACGACAAGGACGAGAAGAAGCTGGTGGGCGGCAAGAACGGTTACGGCGTGAAGCTGGCGAACATCTTCGCCAAGCAGATGACGGTGGAGACGGTGGACTCGGTGCGCGGCAAGAAGTATACCCAGACGTGGGAGAACAACATGACAGTGGTAAACAAGCCCAAGATCGTCGCGTGCAAGGGTAAGTCCTACGTCAGCGTGGCTTGGACGCCCGACTTCGCGCGATTCGGTTTGACGGAAATCAATGCTGATCTGGTGGGTGTGTTCCGTCGTCGGGCGAGCGATCTGGCGATGACGGTGGGAAAGGAGGTGAAGGTTCACTGGAAGCATGGCGAGGAGAAGACGCTCATCAAGTGCCGCGATCTGACAGCGTATGCAGGCGAGTTCGTGAGCACGCCGGTGGCGGCGCACATATCTGATCGGTGGAATGTGGTGGTGGCCGATACGCCATCGGACGGGTTTCTGCAGGTATCGTTCGTCAACGGTATCTGGACGTCCAAGGGCGGGACGCACGTCGACTACATTGTGAACCAGGTGGTGGGAAACATCGTGGAGTTTCTGGAGACGAAGAAGAAGCTGAAAGTCAAACCTTCGCTGGTGAAGGAGAACATCGCGGTATGGGTATGCGCTGCAGTGGAGAACCCGTCATTCAGTTCGCAGACAAAGGAGGCGCTCACCACGAAGAGTACGGCGTTTGGCTCGACGTGCAAGCTGCCGGAGGAGTTCTTCAAGAAGCTGCGGTCCAAGCTGGAACTGGTAGACAAGCTGGTGGTGGCGCAAAAAGAAAAGGACGAGAAGGAGAACAAGAAGAGTGATGGACGGAAGAGCTCTAAGATTTACGGTATCCCGAAGCTCGACGACGCCGCCCTCGCCGGCACCGCCCGTTCAGCTGAGTGCACTCTCATCCTCACTGAGGGCGACTCCGCAAAGGCGATGGCTCTCAGCGGCCTTACAAAGGCTCAACGCCAGACTTTCGGAGTGTTCCCTCTGCGGGGCAAAATCATGAACGTCAAGGACACGTCGGGGTCCAAGATCGAGCTGGCGAAGGAGATCGCCGAGCTGAAGAAGATCGTGGGTCTAGAGTCTGGCAAGACGTACGAGAATCTGGGGAGCCTGCGCTACGGTCGCGTCCTCATCATGACGGATCAGGATTATGACGGGTCGCACATCCGCGGCCTTCTCATCAACCTATTCCACGAGCTGTGGACGGAGCTATTCAAGATTCCTGGATTCCTGACCTACATGGCGACGCCGATCGTGAAGGCGACGAAGGGCAAGGAGACGCGGACGTTCTACACGCAGTACGAGTACGATCAGTGGAAAAAGGACAGCAGCGCTGTCCGTGGCTGGGCGATCCAGTATTACAAGGGTCTCGGCACATCAACGCGCGACGAGGCGCAGGAGTATTTCAAGGAGATGAACGTTACGCAGTTCCGCTACACGGCCGATGCCGATTCGGCGGCGATTGATCTGGCGTTCAACAAGGCCCGGGCTGACGATCGCAAGGTCTGGCTGCAGGGACATCGCGCGGAGGATATCGTGATCCCGCGCGCGGACAAGACTCTGGCGTACGCAGAGTTCGTGAACCGTGATCTGATTCACTTCAGTCACTACAATCTGGAACGGTCCATCCCGAGCATGATGGACGGACTCAAGACGTCGCAGCGCAAGATTCTGTTTGGCTGCCTCAAGCGTAACCTGACCTCGAAGGTCAAGGTCGCCCAGCTCGCGGGATATGTCTCCGAGCACGCCGGTTATCATCACGGCGAGATGTCGCTGAACGAGACGATCATCGGCATGGCTCAAGATTTCGTGGGGTCCAACAATCTGCCGTGGCTGGTCCCCAAGGGCCAGTTCGGGACGCGGCTGCAGGGCGGCAAGGATAGTGCCGCGTCTCGATACATCTTCACGTACCTTCAGCCGTTCATGAAGGATCTGGTTCCCGCTGACGACCTGCCGTGTTTGAAGTACCGGGACGACGATGGGCTGTCGGTGGAGCCCGAGTGGTATGCGCCCGTTCTCCCCATGCTGCTGGTGAACGGTGCGCGCGGTATTGGTACGGGGTACTCGACGTTCATCCCGTCGTACAATCCGGTGGCGATCAAGTACATCCTTCTCCGCTGGCTGAAGGGTGAGGATAAGGAGATCCTAAGGACGGCAGAGCTGACGCCGTGGTATCGCGGGTTCAGGGGTACGATCACGCCCTGCACGGACGGCTACGATGTGACGGGCAAGTATTCGTACAACGCCAAGACAAAGACGATCTCCGTCCAGGATCTGCCGATTGAGTACTGGACGTCGGATTTCAAGGAGTACCTTGACACCATGTGCGAGAAGAAGGACTTCGTGAAGGATTACACGGACACGTCTACGGACATGGATGTGAACTTCGAGATCATTCTCAAGGACGACATGCCGATCGCAGAGGCGGCAAAGAAGCTAGGTCTGATCGGGCGAATCAAGACCACGAATATGCACGCCTTCAATTCTCGGGGCAACATCACCAAGTACACCATGGTGAACGAGATTCTGGAGGAGTACGCCCATGCTCGTCTGGCACTGTATGGGTCCCGCAAGGAGAATATGCTGCGTGAGCTAAATGCCAGGCTGCCGTGGCATACGAGCGTTGTGAAGTTCCTGACACTGATCTGCAACGATGTCATCGATCTCCGCAAGAAGCCTCACGCGGACTGTGTCAAGATTCTGGAGACGCACGAGCTGACGGATATTCCCGATCTCCTGAAGCTGCCGATTAGCAGTATGACGATGGAGAATGTCGCGAAGCACGAGGCCGAACTGGCTCGTCTGCGCGCACGGATCGCTGAGATTGAGGGGACGACGCCCTCACAGTTCTGGATCGCAGATTTAGAGAATCTCATCGTCTAAAAGATAAGACAATGGCTGGGTTCCAGTTATCATACCAGTCCCTACTGGTGAACGCAGATGCAGAAGCTAGAGATGAATACGATTTCGATCCACGCGTCGCTTTTTTGAATACGGCTACGGCTCCCAATGATGCTCCCGTCGAACCAGTGAACTTTGTTCCGCCCACAACTCTGAGTAGCGCCCAGCCAACTATTCAGCAATTAAACGACTCCCCCGATACACTGGAGTCACTCACTCTACCCGTTCAACAACCTCCTCCTATGATACCCCGCAGTCGAATGATTATAATTGATACGGGCCAGCGTGATTGGACGGTTCAGCCTGATGCCTATTCTAACGTTTTTTCGTTTGGAACTCAGGCCCCGATGTCGAATGATGGTCCCCAAGTTGTTTTTTACTTTAACAATCCTACCATCCCGCTGTCTGCATACGAGACTCCCCTAACTGCTCTGAAAGTTCCTGCTGGGCGTCAACTACAATCCATCCCCAATATATTCCCTTTAACATTCTCTCCATCTGCAACAATTCCCTCCTATTTCAGCACGATCGACCAAGGGCTGGTAATCCCAACATACGGATGGTCAATCGTTCTCTCAAATAACACTCTTCTACATTCTCCCCAGCTCTTCTCGTATTCCGATCCAGCTATTACGATCTTTTACTACCCAGTCTATAACCAAGCACTGACGGCAGGCGCTCAAATTGGCATAGATATCCAACCGTCTAGGTACGGCGTGAACAACTACGTGTTCTCCACCCAGCTGGCTCTTTCGAATGTAACTGAAATCAAACTTCTTCGTACTATTCTTCCCGTGCGTGGAACCCAGCCATATAAGCCAACGGCATTTGCAGGAACCGTGAACTATCCCGATGCATTCCATATGCAACCTTACGTCTTGATGACTATCCAGAATCTGAAAGGTAATTATTATGGGGGATCACAAATCGTCCAGAACTCGTTCTCGATTCTTACGCAGAATACCCGCACGATATACGAAGGATCAAATACGTTTCCCGGACAGTTCTCAGATTACTACCCGTGGGGGGAGGAATCGTATACGTTTGACCCGCCACTGTCTCGCATGTCCAACGCAAACATCCAGATCTACAACAACGCAGGAATTCCATTCTCACAGGTCGATGGACTCAAGGTTGCTGCGATGCAGCTAGATACAGTCAATATCGGAAGCGTTCGGTTTTTTGTTACCCAGAATGCGGCAAATGTATCTGGTGGCCTCGGAGACTCAAACGCGTTCTTAAATACCGATATTCGGATTGGTGATGAACTGAAGTTTTATTCGCCCACGCTCACTCAGATTGGGTTTGATACATCCTGTTCGGCTCCGCTTTCAGGACTTGCCCATCTGATGTCCAACAATTTCTTGGTGACGGGTATAAGCTCGAACGATTTTACACCGTCCTTCGTATTTCCGTCGAGTGATATTGGAACATCGTTTACTGCGGTTCCGAAACTGGCATCGGGGTATACAGGTCTTTCCAATGCCGTGACAACGTTCAAGACGGTACTTCAGTCTATATCGCAGATCTCACTACTTCAGTACGGAGCAGTTACACAGGCAGGTCTAGGATTTATGAATAAGCGTACTTTTTCTCAAGACTACCCATTGCCGATGTTGAACTTGAACGCTCAGGCTACATTTGTCATGGAGGTCACCTCGTTGGAACCTGACCCGACAAACATCAAGAAAATCATCCCTAACTAGTAATAATGGCTAATCAGCAGAATTATGGCGAGCTGTACCCTACCAAGGGAGACGAGATCACTCGCTACTATGTAGACAATGCAATACCCGGCGCCCCCAAGCATACCGGGTTTGTTCCCAATCTTGATGATGAGGAGACACGCGCGACTCAGGCTTTCCGTCTGTTTTCCACCCATTACGAGGATCCTAAGCTAGCCTATGGCTCAACATTCCAGCAGCAGGCGACCATTCGTATTCATACCCCGACCCCGGTAAATCAGGCCTTCTTCTCGGAGGCCAATATTAAGTATCTGCAAGATGAAATCCGGTATCGCGTATGGATCAAAAGCGACAAGAAGCACACGATTGACAACCAGCGCCCTGACGACCTCAAGACAATTATGCGCTCTTACTACCTCCAGTACTCGGCGAACGTTCCCGGTCAGGAACGGAAGGAGCTTGAGGAACTGAATGAGCGTGTTCTCGCCTTTTGTGTTGACGATATTATGGGTGCCATCAATATGTACCTCTACAATCGCAATCAGATTCTCGAGTACCCCGAGCAGATCAGCCGCCCCATCAATCCCCATATTCGGGGCACGAAGGGCGCGGAATTCAAGGCGTTCTTTTAGATTGTGACCTAGTAATATGGCGGATCTGGTAAGGTTCCAGGACCGCATTTATGCCAAAGACCAACGCAGGCTTCTCGTATGGGATTCTGCGTGGGACTCATTTCGTCCGTGCGAACAGATCGTGTGGAATCCTCAGACCCGTCAAGTCGAACCCTTTTTCGGCCAGTACTGTTCCGAGCTGTTTGATAGTGCCTACGGGTTTGGAGACGTAGGACAGGAATGCACCGAGTTTACCGATAAAGTGATTGACAAGTTGGGAGATGTCCCCGAAGTTTCGGATACCGACTTCTGGTTATGGACCGAACAGAACACGGAATGGTTTTACGACCGTCCGATTGTCGTCCATCCGTGTGAGAAGGGAAAGCCATCAAGAACACAGTATCTCACCATCATGAACCTTCGGGCGAAGACCGCAAGACGTATCCCTCGTCAAATACGAGGAACATTTAAGCAGCGGAAACACTAAGAGATAATGCGAGTGAATCTAGTTTGTACTCACCGCAACCAGACAGGTCTGGCGGCGGATGTCGATATTCTTCAGGGAATCTGGGCGGCGGTAGACGAGACTATTCAGTTCCGTCGTATCCTGATTGCGCAGCCCGAATGTCTCGAGGCCGAGATCAACGTGTTTCTCGAAGTCATGAACCCCTCCCTCTTCACCTATGCGGCCAAGAACATCTTTATCCCCAACCCTGAGTGGTGTTACAAGGCATGGATCCCTAACTTTTCTTCTTTTGACGAGATCTGGTGCAAGACGCATGAGGCGGTGGAGATCTTTAAGCAGCATCACTCGAATGTCAAGTATATTGGCTGGACCTCGATTGCCAAACGTCCGTCCGAGAAGAAGAACTTTCACAAGGCCCTCTACCTCGCGGGCAAGAACATTTACCGTCACCCCCAGCTGATTGTCGATGCCTATGTCAAGGCTCTAGAACAGAACATCAAGGTCCCTGAACTTCATGTGGTGTACGATGGAACCCGCATGAACGTAAACCTCCCCGATGCCGCAAAAGAGAAGGTGATTCTTCATTCCGAAACCCTGAAGCAGGGAGCCTATGATGACTTGGTAGATGAGTGCGGTCTTTCCATTTGTTTGTCGGGAGCCGAAGGGTTCGGGCATGCAGTGAACGAGGCGGCCTCGACAGGGGCTGTCCTCCTGCTGAACGAGATTGAGCCGTTCAAGGAGTTCGGGTACAAGGCTGTATGGGCGAAAGAGGAGAAGCCTGAGTCGGTCCCCCATCCCGAATGTATGGGTGTCATTGTGCGTTCGACAGTCGACGCATGTGTCAAGGCACTGGAGACGTATGCGGACCTAGAGTTCAAGACCCGCAAGTTGATCGGTAAGTCGAATCATGCGCGTTTCGTAGAGCGCCACGATACGTGGGTGAAGGATACACAGGAGTTCTTAAAACGGTATACGAGCACCGAAGAGTTTTCCATTGATAAGTCGGCAATTCCGGAAGACGATCTGCCAGGCGTCACGATTGTCACACCTACCCGCAACCGTCCCGAGTTCATCGAGATCTGTGCGGGGTGTGTGGATTCCCAGTGCTACCCGAAATACAAATTGGAATGGATTATCCTGGACGACGGTAAGGATACGTGCGAGGAGTTTGTGAGTCATATGCCCTACGTCCGCCACATTCTCCTGACAGATGGAAAGACGATCGCCCAGAAGCGTAATATGGGTGCTAAGTTGGCGAAGAACGAGATCATCGTTCACATGGATGATGACGATATCTATCCTCCCAACAGCATTCTGTTCCGCGTCTCCATGATGTTGCGCGCCAAGAAGCAGGTGGCCTTCTGCACCACCCTACCATCCTACGATATTGCGAACTACGTATCGTTCGTGAATGTTCCACCGATGCGTCTGCCGCAGTGTATGCGGGTCTCAGAAGCGACGATGTGTTATACCAAAAAGTTCTGGGAAGAGAAGGGGTTCCCTGACGATATTCGGATTGCGGAAGGTGAAGTATTTATCAAGGGGCGAGAGGCGCAGGCGATCGAGCTTTCGCCACAGGAAATCATTGTGAGCTTAGTTCACCCGAAGACCACATCGAGCCGCAGGGTTCCCAAGGGAATGGAGCCGAACGGGTGCCATTTCGGATTCACCGAAGATCTGTTCACCATGCTCTCGAAGATCGGCGAGCGTCTAAAGACGGCGGCGGGTCCGCCGAGCACGACGGCCTAACTTACGCTGTTTCCGCGACCGACGACGACCGCCCTTCTTTTTCTTCTTGGCTTCTTCGAGTTGTTCCTTGAACGAATCTACCACGTGGACGTAATTGATCGGCGAACGAGGATTCTTGCCTTCTTTCACCATCTGATCTACTTTCGCCTGGTGATACTTAACGCTCGCCTCCAACTCTTCTACACTAGGATCACCATACCGAGAATCGTCCGAAGCCCATCCGGTTGAACTTGATCGACGACGACGAGACATACACTTGTTCTTAACCTACATTTTTAGCGGCAGAACGTTTGCTCTACCTAAAAAATGTTTTAGATATTTACGCCATCTTCTTCTTCAGCTTCAGCAGCTTCTTCGACAGCTTCTTGAACGCGGCAGCGGCCTTCTTCGCGCTCTTGGCCTTGCGCGTCAGGCCCTTGCGGCGACCGCCCTCAGTGGGCCTAGTGGCAGCGGCGGCGCGCTCGGCATCGGCGGCAGCGGCGGCGGCGGCAGCGGCAGCGGCATCGGCGGCGTCATCACCGCCCTTCTTGAGCTTCAGCTGCTTCGCCGTGCGGCCACTGCGGCCACGGCGACGGCGACCGCCCACAGTGGCGGGTCCCGCCGGCGCACCAGAATCACCACCGAAAGATGCAGGAGATAGGCCAGACATTTGTTTTATACTTGAATGGATAGAATATTTTACGCAGAGCAGGTGAGACAGTCGGGCGGCTGGGACGAACGCGCCTCCGGTTCCACCGTGAACTTCTGAGCCGAGGCGGTGGCTTTGGTGCGGAGGTAGTAGCACCCCGTCTTGAGTCCCTTCTGCCAGCCGTACATATGCATGCTCGAAATACGCGCATACGAAGGATCGGCAACAAACAGGTTCAGCGATTGCGACTGGCACACAAACGGGGCGCGATCAGCGGCGAGGTCGATGATTGTCTTCATGGGAATCTCCCACGCCGTACGGTACCGCTCCTGAACGGTAATCGGAATCCCCGCAACGTTTTGAACGCTGCCATTGTTCGCAATAATAGCCGTACGCAGCTCGGGCGTCCAGATCCCCAGATCCACCAGCTCGGAAATGAGGTACTTGTTGATGACGATGAAATCGCCAGCCAAGACGTGGCGAACGTACAGATTGGAGGTGAACGGCTCGAAGCACTCGTTGTTCCCCAGAATCTGGGACGTAGACGCCGTAGGCATCAGGGCGATGGAGAGGGAGTTGCGCAGACCCTTCTTGACCTTCTGACGAAGATTCTCCCAATCAAGATCCTCCGACAGCGGATTCACGCGCCACAGATCGGGCTGAAGAATACCCTCAGATGCGGGGGATCCCGCATACGAAGGATACGATCCCTTGTCGACTGCAATGTTGTAGGACGTATGAATCGATGCATAGTAAATGTGCTCGAAAATAAGCCGATTGGTCTTCGCTGCCTCTGGAGAATTCCACGAAATCTTCATCTTTGCAAAAACATCAGCCAGACCCTGTACGCCAATCCCAATCGGACGGTGGCGCATGTTTGAGGCCTTGCACTCGGGGGTCGGATAGTAATTGCGATCAATGACAATATCCAGATTGCGCGCAAGAATCGTGGTGTAATGCCGGAGAGCATCAAAATCGTACATCCCGTCCTCCCGAACAAACTTCGTGAGGGAAATGCTGCCGAGATTGCATACAGCCGTCTCGCGAGAATCCGTATACTCCATGATCTCCGAACAAAGGTTGCTGGACTTGATCGTTCCCAGATTCTTCTGATTAGACTTGTCGTTGGCGGCATCCTTGTAGCACAGGTACGGTGTCCCCGTCTGAATCTGGGCGTCCAAGATCATCTGCCACAACTTCTGGGCGGGAACCGTCTTCCGTCCCATACCTGCCTCCTCATACTTCCGGTACATTACCCGAAACTCGTCGCCGTACACATCGGCCAGACCAGGACACTCGCTGGGACACATGAGGGTCCAGTCCTTGCCCTCCTTGACGCGCATCATGAACTCGTCAGGGATCCAAAGACCGTAAAATAGATCACGCGCCCGATCCTCTTCGGCGCCCGTATTCAGCTTGAGACGCAAGAAGTCCTCAATGTCCGCGTGCCACGGTTCGAGGTAGACCGCAAACGATCCATTGCGCTTCCCGCCCTGATTGACGTACCGAGCCGTGTCGTTATAGACCTTCAGCATCGGAACAATGCCCGTTGACTGTCCGTTGGTCCCCTTGATTCGGGAGTTCTTGGCGCGGATCTTATGAATTGCCAAACCTACGCCCCCCGCCCACTTCGAGATCTGCGCGCAATCGCCCAGCGTCTTGTAAATCCCCCGAATCGAGTCCTCCTCCATATCCAGCAGGAAGCACGAGGATAGCTGAGTATGATTGGTCCCCGCATTGAAGAGAGTGGGGGTCGCATGAATGAAATACCCCTTCGAGAGCGCATCATACGTCTCAGCGATACGGCGCATGTTGGGAACGTACTGGGTAGGATACCCGTAATGCTCGGTCGCAAACTCATCCGTGTGAATTTCGACTGCCACGCGCATCCACATGTGCTGGGGGCGCTCTACGACCTTGCCACCTACCTTCTGGAGATAACTCTTCTCCAGCGTCTTGAATCCAAAGTAATCGAAGAGTTCAAAATCACGATTGTAATCGATCATCTCCTGAATCCCGACCATCTTAGACACCTCAAATAGTTTCTGGGGTACAACACCTGCATTAAACAGAGCAGCTACACAGTCCGCGAACCTATCCGGAGTGTTCTTGTGGTGATTATCAATTGCAATGCAAGCCGCCAGCTTACCGTAATTGGGGTGCGCACGACCGACCATCATGGCCGCTGTCTCGGCCGCAAACTCATCGAGGTCGGCAGTATGAATCCCGTCGTGAATCTGGGAGCAGACCTTTTGTGCGACCAAAACGGGGTTCACATGTTCGAGACCAACCGCTAGAGTCTGGATACGATGGAGTACCTTATCAAAGGAAACCTCTTCACGTCGTCCGTCACGCTTGGTCACGTACATCTTCTTACCTATATCACCCGTCATACTCTTAAACCTCTACATTTTTCTGAGCGTCCGGCGGCGGCGAACTAGTTTCCTCTTCCTGCGAGTTCCCCGTCCGCCCTTTGCGGGTGCTTCCTTCGCAAGACTCGTAAAATCCCCATCCCCTGGACTGGGATCCTCGGAAACCCCTGTATCCTGAGAATCTACATACTTAAAATCTATTCCGGCATCGTTGAACCCCGCAACAAACGTATGCCGGCCTCCGGTCGCATCTTTGAATCCGGGATTCTTCAGTCCAGGTAGACGAAGAACTCCGAGATATGTCATATCAAAGTATTCGCCGTGAGCGAATGCTTGTGTCCGCATATCCTTCGCAGGAATTACCATACGGTTCGGCATATGAGTTATCGTCATACCTTCATACGCCGTTTTCTCCTTTCCGATTCCAAAAGCTCCTCCGGTAAACACCTTGCGGATTGTATCCAGATTGTATGCTCGGCCAGTTTTGAGTTCGGGATACAGCTCTGTCCTCAATGGCTGGAATCCAGGATGAGAAAACCCGATCGGTACACTTGGTATAATATCAGCCAACTGCGATTTATTGCCGTACGATACGACACGATCTAGAGTCATATACCCCGAATCAAGGATTTCGTTGAAGGTATTGCGGGCGCCGTCTCCCGCGATCGTAGGAGACCCAAACGTGACTAGGTGAATCTGCTGTACGCCAGCAGGCTTCGTTAGACCGAGAACAAACGACGTCAAGGTTGCGTACGCTCCTCCGAGAGACTGTCCGGTAATAAATAGACGCTGCGCCTTGAAATCCTTGATTCCCTGCAGAATAAGACTCCAGTTCTTCAGGAGAGGATCAATAAATCCGGGTGGAACAAGATTCTTGCGATCTCCCGTCTTTGGAATGTTCGTGAATACATCCGAAATATCTTTGGGAATCTTTACCTGTGAATAAAGATCGTGCTTGAAATTCTTGGCAGTGCTTGACCCCTTGAAGACCAGGACAACATCTCCTGCCTGGAAAAATGGGGCCTTCAGCTTACTCTTGTCCAGAAACATGAACGTGACATCCGAAGGGCTGGAAATATAGCGAGCAAACTCTGTTCCCTTTCCCTCCTGAAGAACATAGGATTGCGGAGGTCGGCCTTCAATGGATCCGGGCAGAGCAGATTTTGTCTTCTTCTCGAGTGCATACTTCTTATCGAGCGAGGTAATCAGATCATTCACGGCAGTATTGTTGTCCGCTCCGAACTGGGGAGACAGGAGAACTTCACGAACAATTCCAGCGTCCGAATAGATCAGACGAGCAAGCTGAGCCATCGTGTGAAGAACCCACATGTACTCATCAAACTTCGCCTTGTCTACGGGAGAGGCGAGAGTCACTTGGCTGTTCTTGTAAGCAGTCATCTTGACATCCTTCATTCCAAACACTGCCGAGCGCAGGGTAGTATCACGAAGTGTCTTTCCAATCTCAGGGAGCATTGGCGTCTTTTCTACTGTGGCACTTGCCGAGGTATTCACTGCGGCAGCGACCGGTTTGCTGGTCGAACTTCCCATTAGATTTAACTCACAATATTTGTACGGATGTGCATGGACTCAAGCTCTTTCACGAATAAGTTCATCGAATAAGGCATCTGCAGAGTTTCTACAGGGCCATCGCCCGTTGTATCCAGCAGCCCTGTCTCTGGCTGGTACAGGACTTCTGCAGCGTCAGACCGCAACATAAACGATTCCTCAATAAACTTTGACGCGCCGTGTGCAATCAAGGCATCGCGCTCCATCTCACCGATACGCAGACCGCCACCAGCCGACCGTCCTTCCAGCGGCTGGTGAGTCAAGAGTGTCTTGGATCCGGTATCGCGGTAATTGATCTTGTCTTCCACCATCAACTTGGAACGGAGATAGTAAGTTGGTCCCACGAAGATTTCCATCTCCATCTGTTCTCCGGTCATACCGTTGTACATGATTTCTGAGCCATTGGGTTCCAGTCCAATCTTCCTCAGAAGTTCACGGTACTCGGCCGTCTGGTCCTGTACGGAAAAGGGAGTCGCATCAATCATAGTTCCCAGGGCAACGCCGACGCGTGCAGACATGGATTCCAGCATCTGCCCGGTCGTCATGCGCGAAGGAATGGCGTGGGGGTTCAGAATAAGATCGGGGCGCAGTCCTTTGGCGGTGAACGGCATATCAGATTCCTTCATAATCATTCCGACTGTACCTTTCTGTCCTGCGCGTGAACTGAACTTGTCGCCCAGAATTGGTTCACGCATTTCGGCGATCCGGATCTTGACTCCGTGCAGAACGGTCTTGTCCTTCCCCATTCCAGACAGAGTGGTGAAAAACTGAATACCGTCGATCCGTCCACGCTGACCGCGATGGGGCAGAGCCGACGCATCCGACGACCCTGAAATGATTCCTACTAGAACCGTATTCTCGTCCACTTCGGAATTGAGACGAATAATACCGTTTTCGTCCAGTTTGGAATAATCCTTGTCGGCTTTGAGTTTCAGGCCCTTAGTTACAGGGTTGCCAAACTCGGTATGGGTCTTCATGGTTTCATTTATCATCTCCTCGCTGACGTTGTAGGAGTGGAAATAGGTGGTCGCAAACATTCCTCGTCGCATGGCATCCCCGTTCAGGATCACCGAGTCTTCCTGGTTGTATCCACTATAGGTAGAAATTGCAACAATAACGTTATCGCCGTACGGCTGGCATCCTCCGCGTCCGAGAACATGAGGGTACAGCCATGTCTCACACACGGGCCGCTTCGGGGAATTCAGGATGAGAGACATCGTATCAAAGCGCTTGTTGAAATTGGTATGGTACCATGATGCACCCGCACGGCTCTGGGCGCACGAGAAGGCAACCCGGGGAGACGGATTATGATCGGCGAACGGAATCACTGCCGATAAGGGCGAGAGCATGAATACTCCGTGAATTTCGGACGGCAGGGTTTTAGACATAGGGGTCATCGAAATGCGGATCGTATCGGCTTCATCGGCATCCACGTAATCAAAGAGCACATTCATATCCGTCCACGTCTTCTTCGACAGGACTTCGTCAGAGATAATACCGGGTCGGTAAACGGGGCGGGTAGGACGGCCCGAATCACTTGACAGAACAAGTTCATTGTCCGTGCGGTTCCACGCAACGGATACGTATCCCGGATTCGTTCGGCGATGGTCTACGAGCTTCGTATACACCACTGGTGTCTTGTCGACGATAAGACCGTATATATCTCCGTTGATGACAACACGCGTCCATGCGGGGTTCCACGTCGACGGATGAACGTCCGAAATCTTTCGGAATCCAGTGTGTGCAACCAGAATCTTCTTGAGATTGGTGGAGGGTGATTGGGTGGATACTACGGCTAGAAGCGATAGGTGCTTTTTCATACCGACGTCGCGTCCATCGGGGACGTCAGAAGGACAGGTGAGACCGAACGAGCTTCCGTGCAGGCGGCGCGCACCCAAAGCTTTGACGGACGGATCCATCTGTAAATTCGAACGCCGGAGCATTGACACGGTTCCAAGAGTTGAGAAACGGTTCAGGATCTGGGAAATCCCGTTCTTGCCTCCCCACGTACTCTTGAACGATTTTGAGAACTGGTTGTTGAAATCGTATGCTCGCCAGTAAAACCCCAAATTCTCTCGCTGAATAAGGGTGGTAATACCCTTGCCGGCATACACTTTCTCTTCGTAGTGAATGCGGGTATCCATCTTCAGCTTCATCTCTTTTGCTGCATCCTTGTAGATTCGCCGGAACTCCTGGAAACACAGATCACCAGATACATCGAACCGCTTGAACCGAAAATGATCGCGGTCCGACGGTTTCTTGATTCCGAGAGCCACGTCCATACAAATACGGAAAAGGTACCCGAGCCCGTACGCCTTCCGCCGAAACAGGGTTCCGGTATCGTCACCCTCCTCCGTTTCTACGTGCGGAAGAAGCAGGGCCTGCAGGTTGTAGAACACTTCCTCTTCACTGCGCGTCTTCGTAGCAACCTTGAGTGTCTCTAGGTCAGACTTCTCTGGCTTGTGTCCGAGAACAAGCTGGAGGAAGAGATCATCGTATACAGAACGATCGGCAGTAGGGATTCCTGCTAGGAGAACATCGTACAGATCCTTGTCGGTTGTCAGTCCTAGCAGGTGAAGAATACTCAAGACCGGAACAGGTATTGTGAATCCCGGAAGAGTGATGACTGGCATACCGCGAATACGCGTAGTTCCGTAATCTTTGATTTCCTTTGAAGTCCCCTTTCGCTCGTCAATCTCTGCGAGAGACACTTCACGTTTCGCTGGAGGAATCACCAAGAAATGAGAGTAAGGTCCACGTGTCCCGTCTTCTGAAACGCTTCGGATTCCGGCAATGTATTCATACTCTTCTCCCTTCTCTTCCGTCCTTCCTCCCTCCTGCTCCTCGTCGGTCGATGCAGAGATAACGGCTCGCCGGCTCGAGTAGTAAATATTGTTTCCCAGTCTCTCCTGCGTCAGGAGAACACGCTCACCGCCATCAATCACGAAGTACCCGCCCAGCTCGTTGTAATCCTCGCCCTGCTCGTACGCCGCATCGGGCGAAAGAGACGAGAGATGGCAGAACTTTGACCGCAGCATGAGGGGGAGACGGGCCAGAAGAACCTTTTCGAACTTTGAGGTTTCTACTTCCGCTCCGATCTGATACTCGATCTCCACGTCTCCAAAACAGTCTACGAAGTACGTCTTGTTTTCCACGCGGCATGTATTGGGCATCACGGCCGAACCCAGGTCGTCGAGCGGAGGACGGTACCCTATAACCTTGCCTTCCTTGCCGCCAAGATAAACACGAATCGCCCGATCGTCGCCCAGCACAAGATTAATAGGATTCGATGCTCGTAGGAATAGGGGGATACGCCGTTCCACGAAATCATTGTAGGAATCAACGTGGTGTTGGACTATTGGGTTCAGCGTTGTGGTATAATAGGTGTTGCAAACGTGTCGAGCAGCGCCGACGCTCATTATCCTCTTGTAATTAAATAGAAGAAGAATGTCTGCATTCGTAACCCAGATCTCTGAGTTTTTTAAGGCACATGGGAAAGATTTCGTGGTGATTGGTGTGACAATTGCGGTGTTTGCAATCTTCGTGTGGGGATACTTCAATCTTGCCAACCCTACCATCATTCTCACCAAACCGGCAGGTCCCGTGAATAAATGTCCGGACCTGTGGATCTACGATGATAAGAAGAACGAGTGTCGTCCATCGTATGATACCAAATGCAAACCGTTTAACCCCGACTTTTATCAGGGGCAGGAGTGCGATATTGCCAAATCGTGTGGAACTTCTTGGAAAGGACTTTGTAAGTAAACGTATAACTAGATAATGTTATCGGAAACATATCGGCCACAGACCTTTCAGGATATCATCGGTCACTCCGAAGCAAAATCCATACTTCAACAGTATCTGGAATCGAATCCTCGAAGCAAGAGCGTCCTCATTTCGGGAACACCGGGAATCGGCAAGACCACAATGGCTCTAGCTGCAGCACGGACCTTCGGATATGAGCCCCTTGAAATTAACGCCTCTCGATCCCTGCGATCCCACGAAGATGTTATTTCTCTTCGCGATTCGTGTATGGCACCAGTTACGTTTACCTCATTTTTGAAGTATGCGAAACCGCGCAAGACGTGTGTGATTCTTGATGAAGTTGACGGCAGCGATCCCCACGCCCAACGAAAGGTTCTCGAATGGATCAAGGATCCCAAGAGAGTGGTTCCAATTATTTGTACGTCCAATGAAGTTCCCATAATCTTCAAGCGCGAGCCCGAGTACATTACGCTTCATCGATGTATCCCGCTGAACGCTCGAGAAATATACGAGAATTTACAGGCACATACTCCGATGCCGTTCATAGACTTTCAAAAAGTTGTGAAAGAATGTCAGCACGATGTGCGCCGATTGATGAACCGATTTCAGTACGGACAGTCTGACGTCCTCCAGCAAATTCCTTTGACCGGAGACACTATTGCCGATCTGTTCAAGCATCAAGAAACGTTTTACGGAATACAGTCCACATACTGGGATCTTTGATCCACTGGAACCGCACAACATTCTTGGCATTGTCAGCATTATGAATGCGACCTCCGAACTTACGCTGGTCCTCGAAAATTTCGCTCTTGTTCACTGTGTTGAAACCGTGACCAATGACCAAGAGAATATCGGGAGCAGGAAGCATGATCATTTCTAGCGTCCAGTCGCGAGTAAATGTACCCTCCTCTGCCTTGTTGGCCGTTTCCAGAAAGTATCGCGTCTCCGCGCACTTCGCACGGAACAGGTAGGTGGCAGCTGTCGCGTGGTTGTGGCCGTATGGTCCTACGTCCATCAAGACATTCTCGCGAGTCAGAAAGACGGTCATGACCGCGCATCCAATAATGTCGTGCTGCGGACTCTTTTGAAGGGCCTCAACCGAGATCTTGATACGCTGAGGCATGTAGTAGTCGTCATCGTCCCAGAAGGCAATAAACTCCGGAGACAGCTTGAGGGCCTCCTTGAGACAGACATTACGGAGAAACCCTACCGGCTTGCGGGTCTTGATGTGGTGGTACGTCACCTTGATTCCCTCCTTCTCTTGGATGGGCGACCAGTCCTTCTCGGGATCGTCTGAGTTGTCAATGATGATCCAGTGGAGATTGGGGTACGTCTGGCGCTTGAAACATTCAACAGAAAAGTCAAGGCAAAAGCGGCGGTTATACGTTGGGGTGCACACCACCACCAGCGGCTGGGGCGGGCTCTCCACCTGGTGCGGGGGCTGTTGCATTTGTAGTAGTTTGGTTCAGTGTTCGTAAATCTGCACGGCATACTGGACAGCGCGTGCTAATGGCAAACCATGACTGGGCACACCGGCGATGAAGTGCGTGATGGTTCGTGGACGTTACTCCGTCGCCTAGCGGGGGTCCAGGACACAGAGTATGAATGGCAGCTTCCGTAGTAATTCCCTCCTGGCAAATACAGCACTGGTCTTGCTCTGCTACATCCGGAGGGTTCTCATAATTTCGAGTCCCCGCCGCAAACTGTTCAGCGGTTAGACCCACGACCACATTGTCCCAGAACTGGTTCTGCCCCTGCCCGAGACCCACGAATGCATCACGACCAAACAGCAGCTGGACAAGATTGAGTGGAATATCAAGATGCTGACCTAGAGGCCGAAGGGGGGCGGCGGCGGCAGCGGCAGCAGGGGCAGGACGAGTCAGGCGATCAAGAAGATCCATCATCCGTGTCTCGTTGTTGAGATACATACGGGTCAGATGGTAGGGAATTCCATTCCTGCTACGAAAAAAGGCTGCGCGCGAATACGTCAGATCGTTGAGAATCTCCAGTTGGTAATCCCGAACACTGTTAATATTATTCATCTTGTATGATGAATCTACTTCTTTTTAAACCAATTATCGAGCGGTCCGCTACGACTTGCCCTGATGACATTCTGAATATAGTCCGCCTTGAGAAACAGCAGGGAGTCCAGCTGCTTCTCCTTGTGCTTTAGAACGCCCAGCGTGGCGTCTTCCAGATCAGTTCCGTCCTCGATTGCTTCCGAGAGCATCTGGGTATACGACGGACGGGGCTCGCGGTATCCGTCCAACTTATCAATGCAGAGCGCAAACAGCTGGGCGACCGGGTTCTGAATCTGGTTGGTAATGTAGAACTGCGAATCAAGCTTCAACTTATTCTTCTGCATGAACTCGATGGTCTCGATCTTGTCCGCCTGCAGCTTCTTATCGGTCTGGATGTAGACGTACTGCAGACGTTCGCCGACAGACGGAGCATTGCCCGGATCCCGCTTTGTCATGCGGTCTGCCAGAATCCGGTGGGCGGGAACAGTAGCAGGACCGTCATACCCTTCCTTCATCGCCTTGTAATCGTCCCGCAGCTGCTTGGTGACCGCGAACTTCTCGATCGGCAGCTCGGATTTCAAGACCTTTACCAGCATCGTCTTCACAAACTCGGCTGCCTTCTTGACATCCTTGTCTTCCAGAATGATGTCGAGGGCACCGCCGTACACATCCTTGACAATAGGAGCGTTGTCCCGTCGCTTCAGGACAATCCCCATCGATGCGCGCTTACACTTCGTGGGATCCTCCTCGTACTTCATTCCGACGTACCGCTTGCGACAGAACAGAATGAACGGGTAGAAGGTCTTCTCATACCCGATGACGAAGGCCGAGTGGGGACACCCAGCCGTGATCTTCGCGGCCGCTTCTTGCCCTGCCTTGATTGCCCCGACCAGATCCTTGCCGGGAAACTTCACGAAGATAGAGTCCGTGTCGCCATACACCACTTCTGCGCCGTCCGCCTCGACTGTTGTCTTGGCGAAGAGGAGGGAACGCCGTCCTACCGCCGTCGTGCACGCCGCCACACACATCTTGCGAATCGGCGATGTCCGCGAACCCAGCTGGCCGTAGATGGAGTTCGCGACCACCTTGTACGCCAACTGAAGACCGTTGTAGACCGACTTCTGCGCGTCGTCCAGCGTAGGATCCTCCATCTTCTTTCTTGCCTCCTTGCGCTTCTTCAACATGATCTGAAGAGCCATCGGAATCAGACCGAACGACAGCGGCTTGTCCTTCTCGGGCTGCATATAGGCGCAGACACACTTGCACCCATCTTCATCGTACGAGATCTCGTGGTACCCCTCGAGTCCCTTGACCTTGTCCGCCGGAAGTCCCTCGTAGGACACCAGCTTTCCCGTCTTGCTGTAAACCTTCTTGAACAGGAAGGTGTCGGGCGATAGATTCTCGCCGATCATGGAGGACGGATACAGACTGTTAAAGTCCAGAACCGCGATCGGTGTCTCGAGATACATTCCAATCTTCGGAGAGATCACGATGGCACCCTCGTACCCAATCCCATCACCCTCCAGCGCCTCCTGCGCCAGAATGATCTGGTTACGCTTCGAGGCCTCGTACGCCACGCGCGAGAAGATCTTGATTCCCTGTCCTCGCAGAAACAGGAACTGGAGTGGAACGAAGCAGACGTCCGCCATACCCCGAGCGTTCACGAACGTATCCAGCTTCGCCATCAGCGTCAGGACCAGATCGCAGTCCTGAATACAGTACTTCGCAATCACCGCCCGATCTACCGCACTTCCCTTGTGCTTGGCAAACAGTTCTAGGTGATGGAGGTCATCCTTCGTGAACGACCATTCCAGCGTCTTCTTCTCGTCATCTGTCAGATCGGTAAACAGCGCAGTCTCGTCGATCGTGAACGTCTTTGCAGTGATGCTCTTCACGAGGAACTTGCGACCTTCCTGATACGGGTTCATCGTGTTTCCCACCAGATCAAACCGCACGTAGTTTCCTACGTTGAGGCCCCGAGTCGTCTTGGTATGTACGATGTTTCCTTCAAACTTCAAGACCTTGTCTCGCAGAAAGACAGACGCCACATTATCCAGCTTGTAAGAGTCTAGCGTATGCTCGCGCCGCATGTTGAGCAGAAGGTCGATCGTGAGACGACCAGGTGTCTTGAGATACTCTACCTCATACTTCCCCGACGCCAGTTCAAAGGTCTTCTTCTGCAGAATATCACCATAAATCGATCCACGCGCCAGATTGAGCTTCATACCGTTTACCTTCGCCCTCGTTGCTAAGAACTTGTCATCGAAGCCGTACGTGTTGTATCCGCATATCACGTCGGGATTCACTTCCTGAACGTACTCTTGAAATGCCTCAATCATATCCGCCTCTGTCGGGTACCCCTTGAACTCTACCGTCTTGTCGTCCGACGGAGTCACCGTTCCGAGAACAAAGACCCTGCGCGCTACATTTAACATCATATTGTTCGACCACCGTATCGTGATCCCAATCTGGATAACCGGATCCTTCTCGGGCACTGGGAAATTCCCGCTCTCCGACGTACACTCAATATCGTACGCCGCAATCTTGAGGGGAGTGTCCGCAGTTGGCTTGCTCTTGATATTGGTCACGTCAACGTACCACGCCTTCTCGAGCCCCTTAACCTTCTGTCCCGCCACGAAAGCCACCGGTGACGCGGGGAGAATCTCGCGGTCGTGATAGAAACGCAGGAGCGGAGGAAGATTGGACTCGTAAAGTCTATAGACTGCTTCTCCCTCCTCGCGAGCATCCTTCGCATACTTCGTAGCCGTCCTGAAGTCCTTCATCGACTCCACCTCAATCTTCTGAACTTTCGTTGGACTATATCCGTTGTATCCCGCAAAGACATCGTACTTCTCCAGGTTTGTCACCGCGATCTTCGAAATTCCGTGATCTTCCGACGCAAAGTCATAACCATCCTCTGACGCAACGTAGAAGTATGGCTTGTAACCACGAACACGCAGCATGGCCGTCTCGCCCTCGTCGGTGCGTCCGTAGATATCGATAACATACTTTCCGAAATCATCGTGGTCGATCCAGTCGCATGGCATGAGAACGGACATCTTGTTGAGACTCGGGTCTCTTCTCTGAAAGTTTATCCGTTTTAAAGAATAAGATGACCGATCAGGAGCCTCAGACATCAAACCCGCTGTCGTGGTTCTATGCCCCGACTCGTTACAAGTCCGATGTGACACAGCAGGATTACGATTACCGTGATAATAAGGCCCAGCAAGATTATTACATGACAACAGCTCGCCCCGCCCCCCAGCCATGCCAGGACTTTGACAGCGTTGCCGATTTTGCGTCTTCGTTCGTTACGATGAATTACACCGGCAACTACGGCAATACGGCTGCGGGAGGATGCGATGTAGACCTCTACTCTCGTCTTGCACTCGGCGACCCGGGGACTCAGCGCCTCAAGGGACATCAGCAGACCTTTGCTCGTCCGTGGGCGACGACACCCAATATGGGTGGCGGCCCATCTGCAGCAAATAAGGATACCGAGAGCCAGCTCATCCAGAGCGCCCCGATCCGTACGCGCAAGGAGTGCTCGACGGTTACCGATAAGTTCTTTCCCCAGCAATTTGATCCGCTGATTCCCGAAGTCAAGGACGAGATGCGGACGATGAATAACTTTGTTCAGTCGTGGTCGCGCGGTGGCGATCCTACGCGTCTTGTTCGCCAGAAATCAGTCTACGATTAAACAAAGAAATGAAAGTTGTATTTTTCGCACAGATTATGCCCGACCCGTGCGGGGCTTTCTTTCACGACGTCGCGATTGCAAAAGACTTGCAGCGTCGTGGACATACTGTAACATTTGTCACCATCAATCGGGGACGAGGCGCTCTTCGAGGAGTCTATCGCAATCTTCCATGGGTCTATTACACCAACGCTGAAAACGAACTGAATGCCGCAGGGGTATGGTCGAGTCCGCATTTTCCGATGATGAAGATTGTGCGTCGTTTAAATGAACGGTTCCAGAAGCCTTTGGTTGTCACGATGCACTTTGGGGAAGATGTAGCAAATGTTGGTCCTTATACACGTGCCGGTCAGTGGACGGACATTCTATGGATTATATCCAACCATATTCGCAACCATATCGTCAATACCGTACCCCTTTCCCCATCATTTCGAATCGTAGAAGCTATTCGCCCTGCTATGATTGAAAACGAAATTAAGTTTCACGAACGCGGAACAATCCCCACTGCAGATTGCATCACTCTAATCAATGCCAACCTTCTAAAAGGTCTCCCCCTGTTTCTAGAGCTGGCAGCTCGTTTTCCTAATCGCAAATTTCTAGGGGTTCGTCCATACTACAATCGCATCAATGTTCCCGAGAATATTCCAAATATTGAATGGATTGACGTACAGGACGATATTCGTACCGTTATGCAGCGCACGCGCATTCTACTAATTCCATCCATATATGAGAGCTGGGGTCGTGTGGCATTCGAGGCGATGTACAACGGTATCCCCGTACTCTTCTCAAAGCCCATGGAAAAGGATAATCCGAACAATACCCGACCATCGGGGACAACGGAGGGAATGAAGGAGTGGATTGGTGACAGTCAGTATGCTCTAGATTATTTTAAGATTGATGACTGGGTTGATACCATAAATCAGCTCGACGATGTCCTCGTCTATGCAGATGCGTCCCGTCGAGCATACGATCAGACATACAGTATGAATATTTTCCAAGACTTTGATGCAGTTGAGCGCAAGTTTCAAGAATACGCTACGCAATTTGCGGTGATGACTGAGAAGCCGAAGATGCAGGGACAGATGGCGCCGTACACTCCACAACTTCGGTTTGTTGCTCCTTCACGGGGTAGTGCGATGCCTTTCCGCGGAGGTCGTTTTTCGGTGAGGCGCTGAGAATGTCTGACATAAGACGACCTAGACGAATCCGCTCAAGTGTCTCCGGGTCGTGGCCATGATTCACGACGGGGGTTGGAGGAATATGCTTGGCACCTGTGATAGACGGGACGACCGTGAGCGAAGCAATCGCGTCTACAATACTTCCGTTCTGATCTGCCAGAGCCTTCTCTGCGTCTGCCTGTGAGGCTCCCGTAAACATCATTATCTGCTGGACCTGGCCGTTCATATTTTATGTATAGTACATAAAGGACGAAATGAAATTTATCGACGGACTGTGCCCCCCCGCACTTCTCTATGCTCTGTTCGTCGCTATTCAGCTGGGTCTAGATATCGCAGATTTCGCCTTCTTTACGGCGGCTACTAAGTTTGTGTTCGGCGGCGCAACAGTATTTATTCTGGATCTACTCTGTCGCCTCAATCTCGGTATCGTAGCCTGGTTCTTGATGGCCTTGCCCTTCCTTGTAACTGCGCTCGGAACATCGATTGCCATTGGTCTTCAGCTAGACCGGGCAATGCTAGAGGGTTTTAAGGCGTAGATGTGTAGAGTATAGAAATGGCCCGTATTGAAGAGGCGATGGAGATTCTTGGTGATTGGATTATTCGTAGGGCGGTTAGTGTCTATGCGGCAGTGGAGCGCTGCCTCTTTAGCCGTTCAGTCGTCTATGAGAGCCTTGCGTGGACGCTCTACGAAACCAGCGGGCATTCGGTCTCGGAGGATAATTTCAACCAGCTAGATATTTGCGGCAATGCCTCGTTTATCGCGCATAACGTTGTGCGGTCCATCGGATCACACAATGTGTACAAGACGGCAATTCATTGGATTAACGATACGTGGCGTGCACCGTACGATATTCCCAACCTTTTTACAGCTCCCCCTCCTCCGTGGCTCTTTATTGGATTCGGTGAATCGGTCGACAATCTCACGGATTGCACGGATGAGCTGAACTGTCTAATCGCCTACGACAATCTTATCAAGGTCGAGGTGCTGCGCGCGCTGATGCCGGCGTCTGAGGGAAAGACCTGGTACTACATTAACCCGAAGACGTTTGAGACACTGGATTTTCCTGACACTGGTATTCTAATTGATGACCCTCCTGCGCCAGAGACCCAGCCTGAACCCGCTACTACGAAGGATGATTGAGCATCCCAATCACGGTTCGGTCATCTGGAAATATCTGGAACTAGAGAAGAAGCTCTGGTCACCTCATTTTCTCGAGTACGCAATGACGTATGCGACCATTCTCATTCAGCCGATTGGTCACGTTCTGTTCTGGGTATGTTATCTTGGATTCCCAACCCTATATACCTATTTCGGAGGAACTCACGATATGACGTGGCAGACTCTTGCATGGTATGGTATTTCATCGCTGCAGGTTCTAGTTTCGGCGATTCAGCGCTGGAGCGAGGTGGTAGAACACTACCATCTCGGCACAACGATTTTTGTCTGGAAGATTCTCACCCAAGCCTTCGGAGTTCCTTTACTCGACATTCAGTCAAGTGATCGCGGACATCAATATTTCAAGTACGCGGCTGGAGCCTCACTGCTGCAGGACTTCTGCTAAGTTTCCACCGAACATTCCCTGAAAACTCTTGATCATCTCGGCTCCCTGCTTTACCTGAGGGCCAAGAGAGGATAGCGTCTCCATGAGCTGCTGCTGCGTCTCCATCAGCTCCTTTGTATCATCGCGCATCTGTAGAACCTGTTCGGGGTTCAGTTTCTGGAAAGCATGTAGTATGGTCGTTCCCGCATCAATGTGGGCGTCCATAGTATTATCCTCCGTCTTCTCGGACTTGGATCCAGAATGGGGCTTTGGCTCGTCGCTGTCCTTCCCCTTCTTGCTGGACTTCTTGTCCTCCGACTCATTTGGGTTATCGTACCCCTCACGAAGAGCCTGTCCCGAAATGAGGACAACGGCGGCAACTGTGGCAATTCCGAGAGTCACGGCAGCGGTAAGGGGCATACGAACTCCGTATCCAATAACTACTGTAATGAGGAGTAACCAGACGGCTAGGTACCCCATACGGCGTTGGACAAGGAATACGATGGAGATTAAGAGGAGTAGAGCTGCTACGGCTGTATCTACGTTCGCCTTCATTAATTCAGTCAAAGATATTTATATCATACAGCGGTCACAGGGCTTCCAACGGGAACAGTGTCGGCCGTTCCAGCGACGCCAGAACCGTCAAAGGTGTATCCTGTACGGGGCTGCTGGAGAGCGACCATGCCTCCGCGATGGCGCCGAGTGCGCTTTCCCTTGTGGCGACGACGACGACCGCCCGCGAGGGTATTGTTTCCGCCGCGATTGCCGGTCGAGCAGTCCTTTGATGTATCAGAGTTCCAGAGAGCCGAGCCAGCGTTGGGTCCGCCGACGTCAGAGAGAACAGATCCGCCAAATCCGTAGCCGCCCCCCTTCTTGGTGAGGAGAGCATGGCGACGGCGGTGGCGACGAGAGGGCTTGGTTTTCTTAGTAGGATGCTTACGAGCCATTTGTATTGGTAGGAGAATCTATTACGGGCGTCCATGTTCCATCATCGTTCTGAACGCATTCGAGCGCAAACACCCGACCTAGAGACCGCAATTTCTTGGATAGCGCCATTGTCCTGACGCGAAGGTATCCTACATCGGCAACCTTGTAGACGTCGGGAATGTCGGTGGCGATAATCTCGTACTTCAGGACCTCTTCCTTCTTTTGAACCTTGCACTCGGCAAATACCCCCTTCTCGCCTTCAGTGTTCGTGTAGTATTCGTACCCCCGAATATCATCTACCTCATCGCGAAGTTTGACCGATCGTGTCTCAAACTCAGAACAGGGGGTGTATAAGGAAAAAATTGATTTCAACATTTCCTGGCGTGCAGCGAAGGTTGTGGTCATAAACAAAGGAGTTCCATTCAACATCCACGCATCTGCTAGGAACACATGCGTAGGTGTATACTCAACACGCAAAATCGTATCCTCAAAGCACCGCTCGTCCCATACGAGACGGATGGGTTGGGGTACTGGGTTCTCCTTACGTGGAATCCACAGGGCAATCGGCTTCGAGTCTTCGTCGCGCGTGAGGCAGAGCCATCCGGGGATCCCGCCACCCTGTGGTACCTTTACGGAATACTGTCCGATCTTCCCCTGACGGGTCATACGTACAGAGGGATCCCATCTATACAAACTCTTCAGGCGATTCATTACCTAACTACTCGTCTACTGTGAAAACGCCTACTGCGGCGGTGCTGCCTTCCCTCCAGCGAATCCTACCCGGTCTACATCTCGTGTCTCAATCGGAGGAGGAAGAGACGCGGGATTAGGCTTGTTCGACTGGACGATCGGCGGGGGGATATCGTACGTCGGGACAGACATGGCTTGAGGCGCCTCGCGTACCGTCGAGGGAGGAGGCGGCGGGGCTACGGGAGGGGGCGGAGTTGGTAGGATGGGAGCCGATACGACTTCGGGAACAATTGGCTGGACGGGGGCGCGATCAACATACACGATCTTCGGCTTGGGCGGCTGAATGAGTCTCGACACCCAGAACACTCCCACGTGAAGAACCACGATGACAATGATGGTAGAAAAGGCGAGATAGACGATATCGGAGATCTCCATGAGTTATTCTATTGAAAGTTTTGTAAGGCCTAAAATTAAACACAACCACGATGTCGTCCGATCCTGTTGTCTCTGCACCTGTTGTTGTTGAAGCGGCCCCCGCTCCTGCGGTTCCGTCCGAAGTGGTGGCTGTGGCGAAGGCTGCCGTTGTTGACTTCGCGAACAAGTCGGATCTCCTGAAGTTTGTGATTCAGAAGATCGCCGAGGTGGAGATCCTTGCCGATCGGTCGGACGAGGATAAGGCGAAGTTCATTGTGGATGAGGTCAAGAAGGCCATTCGTGAGTCCCCCCTGTCCGAGGAGCAGAAGACTCAGTTGGCTGGATGGTGCGACGTGACTCTCCCCTACGTTGTCGAGGCCGTCAAGCTCGTGAAGGCGGAGGCTGGGAAGGTCGTGGGCGTGGCCCTCGCGGAGGTGAAGAAGTGCTGCCCGTCGTGGTTTTCGAAGAAGCCTGCGGCCCCGCCGGCGTAAACAGATCATCGTTTTCTGAGAACGAGCCGTTCGCGTACTTTTGTACCCTGACCTCCTCCTTAGAATCAATCCGATCCAAAACATTGGGGTAGGGAAGCATCTCAATTTTTACCGATCCGTCCGCCTGAGGATGGAGGGTTCGGCACGTCCTTTCGTGTGGATTCAAGCACTGGGTTCCACACCAAAGAAAGCTGGTCGTATACGAAATCGTGGGTTTCATGTAGACCATCCCCATCTTCGTGATACGGTACATTTGTAGTTCTACACCTGCTGTATTTAAACTAGACGTACATGAGTCCCAGTGTTACCGCGAAAAACACGAAAGAATGAAGCAGGAGTCCGAAGCCGGTCGGTAGGCCATTCTCAAAGATGCGGAACGTGGTATACGGTCCCGTCACAGACGTCACAAGTCCGTCCATGACGCGAAACGTAATGGGGTTCGCCAGAATGTAGAACAGCAGACCCTGAAAGGCCGAGATCTGGAGTTTCTGAGTTGCGGTGGGACCAGCCATTCTTATTATTACTTATTCTCTAGCTTGGAAAGTATTGCGGGTGGCCTGTATAGTTTCCAGCAACTGGGGAATTTTTGCCAGCATAGGAGCGATCGCAGCTTCATCTCTCTTGGCGGGTTCGCGGGAATCGAGGGGTTCGGTGACGAAGAGGATCGCTGTCAATAAGAATGTCTGTTTCGATTTTGAATTGGAAGGTTCCCATCGCAAGGTATACAACTTGAAGAGGGCCTCGACATACGTATTGCTCTGGGCGTTTATCACATCCCAGATCATCCAAATAAGATGCCGGGCATACTTGGATGAATAGTAGGGACTCTTGCGTTCGGCCACCACGAGCGCCTGCTTCGTCCGCTTCTTCTGTTCGCGGGCGTACGCTAGAATCCACGAGAGCCAGTAAAAGGCCCGCTGATTATCCCGCGTCTGAATTGCGAAACAGAACTCGTTAAAGGGAATCTTGAGTTCAAACGGATCTTCTGCTTTCACGAACGGGGCGCTAGTCATTTGCGACGTCGCCCGCAGGTTCTCACGCACTGTTTCAGGAAGAAAATCGTGTTCGGCCTTGATCGTTGGCAGCGTAATGGTCTTCTGCTTTTTGGCAGTGGAAAGGACTATAGCAACTTCGCAGACGAGCGTACGCGCATCATCTCGATTCCGGATCTCTGTCATCGTGTGAAGAGTATACATCTGCTCGATCTCCGCGAATCGTTCGTACTGGGTAACTAAGTAAGTAAAGATATTGGGACAGGAGCGGTGGACGTACAGCGACGCTGCTTCAAAGAATGTGGCCCATATCGAATGCACCAGACCCGAACATAGCAGTTCCAGAGTCCAGTAACACGCGTAATCGGCATGACCCAACTGAATGCTTTGAAGAAGTGATTTGTTCGCAAGTTTACGAGCGTGGCCCGAGAAGGTGAATGTTTGAAAATCCACTACACTCCTTGTGTCGTAGATTTGCATTCTATATTGATATTGTGTTGGAGTGGGAGGGGATTAGAACGTGTAATACGCATTAGATCCGTTTGTCCCCTGTGTTCCAGAGTACGCCAGTGTGATACCAATTCCTGACTGTAGATAGTAGGTTGTAGTGTTTCCTCCATTGAAGACTCCGTTTATGGATGTGAGCGTATAGTTCACGGTACTGTTGTTCTTGACAACCCAGTATGTACCCTGCGTAGGAGTTGTTGTTGGAAACGTTATGGTGATCGTTTGTGCTTGGGTGGTTAAGCTGTAATACGTTGTTGCGTTCGTAGCTAAGAGTGTTAAGGCGGATCCAGATGGAATACCCGCGACGTTGAGGGTGGAAATGATATTCGAGGTGCAGTTAATGGTTCCTGAAACCGTGAGAGGATACGACGTATTGAAGGCTCCGCCGATTCCCACAGAACCCAGGAGGGTTGTCGTTCCAGTCACAAACGATATAGCAGCACTCAACGTTCCCTGTACGGTAGTATTCCCCGTCGATGTGATTATTCCAGCATTCACTGTTGACCCTGATAGCGTAGTTGCCGCAACTGTCTGAGCCGCCGTTATAGACCCCGAGGAATAGAGTGAAGATCCAGAGATGGTAGCCGCCTGTAGATTTGATAGAGATGTCAGTCCGGACACATTCAATGCATACTGGACCACTGCTGCAGATAGGGTTGTTAGACCCGATACGGTGAGTGAACCTGTGGCCGTGAGATTTGTTCCACTAATTGTTCCAGCAACGGTATTTCCTAGTCTCACAGTTCCCGTTGTGATAATACTCCCGCCGCTTAGCGTAATTCCACCGATTGAGTTCGAAGAGGTGGTAGGAGAACTGAATGATGCATTGGTGTTGATCTGTCCGTTGACATCTAGCGGGTACTGTGGATTGGTGGTTTGCACGCCTACGTAAGGTATAGCGGTGCTTCTCTTAATAAATAACGCAGTGGTGTTCAAGTCGTTGGCAGCATAATTGGTTCGAAGAGCCAATCCATCGTTGGGCTCATCGTATCCTACTCCAACATACGGGACTACAGTTGTGACCACACTATTGTAAAAGGCAATCGTTCCGGTTGTTGTACCTGTTCCCTTGATGTTGATAGGGTAGGTTGATGCCGCAGGTAGGGTCGAACCAATCGCCATGTTTCCATTCAGAAGCAGGTTTGTACTCACGTGCGCGGTACCCTTTACATCAAGAGCATAGCTTGGGACAACACCAATTCCAAGATAGTTGTTTGTCATATCACCCTGGAGAAACGGGATATTCGCATTGGTAGAATAGACAAGGAATGTATTGGCGCCCGCCACTGATGTTCCCGGATTGTTTCCAAGGTAAATACAGTTTGTATACGCGGTTGCACCTGAGTTGCTTCCTGCGTTGGAACCAAAGGCAATTGATTTGCTCCCGGTATTTGCGGCGAATACATTATTTCCAATACCGATCTGGTCGGTGGTCGAACTAATTACCGCGCTGAGCCCGTTGATTGAGGTTAGATTTGATAATCCGTAGCCAGACATATTCACTGTCTGAACTGCGTTATTGCACGACCACAGCCGCGCATCTGCCTTGCCAGGATCCGCCCATACGGCTGCTGAACCTGCGTCGTTCATCGCGAGCTGCTGATTTGCATTTCCTTTCGTAGCAGGCCAACTCACTCCGTTCAGTACATTTAGCGTAACACCCGAGAGGGTAGTGGATCCTGAGACGTTTAATGATACAGGGATAATAGCCTGAGATATTGTGGCAGTATTACCTCTCAACGTCGATACTGTAAGTGTATTTGTTGCGGTATTGAATGTTAGCGATGAACTTCCGGTTATAGACCCGTTTGAATTGAATAGTACCTGTGTATCATCTCCGCCAATTCCGTATATTTTCCACGGTAACCATAGTTCTGCCTCACCAATGCCCGAAGACCATCGTATGAATGTCCTCAGATCATTCGTATACGCAATCTGACACATTGGTCCACCACTCGTGTCCGGCCACTTTATGTATGTAACAACCATAGTGTATCCGTTCGGAAGAATACCCCCGTTGGCGATAATGGATCCATCCTTAAAATCTACAATAATTCCTGGTCCACGGAATCTCATTTGAGACGGAGTATCATTAATGCTTCTAGTATCATTCTGAGTTAATCTATATATTACAGTTCTGGTCGTTGCTCCGGCACTAATTCGAATAAATTCTGAATGATAATCGATACTACCGGGCACAGATATGCCATTGAAAGTTGCACTACCCGCAACCGTAATACTACTCTGTAGGGTTGCTGCTCCAGTTAGCGTTGCTCCAGTTAGCGTAGTTGCTCCACCAACACCGAACCCGTTGGAGATATAGGCTGTCTGAGCCGACAGAGCAGTCAAGATATTGACGTTAGAAAATGTAGCTTGTCCTGAGACGCTGAGAGTATTAGTTCCTGGAATATTTACCGTGCCATTGAGCGTTGAGATTCCTGAGTTGGATATGCTTGTAACTGTAATCCCTGTGAAGGTTGAACTACCCGTAATAGTCAGGGTTGTCGCCCGAGCCGATCCGTTGACGTTCAGGGTGTACCCGGCTGTCGACGTAAGCCCCTCAGTTGCGGTTGTAGCATTGATTGTTACCTGGTTCCTGGAGAGGTCGCCGTAGATCAGCGGAGATCCAGCCGTCTGGGAATAGACCACGAGCGAATTGGAAAGATTGGACGATCCGCCGGGGTTGCTGCCGAGGAAGATACAGTTCGATCCAACGCCCGTTGTGTTTGCTCCTATCGCGCCGGCACTGATACCCAGTGCAATGATATTTGCCTGAGTATTTGCCCTCAGTGCGTTAGGACCAATTCCAATCTGGAAGGGTGATGCACTGAAGATCGCGGAGATATTGTTGAACGATACAATTCCCGTGATTGCGTTTCCATCAGCGCTGATCGTTGATAGGGCTTTACTCTTCGCCCAGTCGCCAAGACCGAGGAAGGCTATAGTATCCCATTTTATAGTATTTCCATTTGCATTCCACGTAAGAATGGTTTGATCGGCAGTTGGGGCGACCCATGATACGCCGTTTAGCTGGGCGAAAGACAGGTTCGTAAACGCTGTCTGGCCGCATACCGTGAGTAGTCCGTTGATGGTTGTTCCTGTTAACATTGTAGACCCTCCGACACTCAGGTTACGCTGAACTGTAAGTCCCGAAACGGTTACGAGACCAGAGACGTTGAGGCTGTTACTCACAAAGATGTTTAAACCGGAGATGGTGGTAGCACTGAGAGTAGCCAAAGTTGTCAGACCCGTCACATTAAGAGTGTTACTGACCGTTGTAGATCCCGCCAGCGTTGTTGTTGAGTCGACCTTGAGTCCTCCACTTGAATATAGTGAGGTTCCGGAGATGGTGGCAGCAGTGAGATTACTCAACGTTGTAAGACCGGTCACGCTAAGAGTGTTACTGACCGTTGTAGACCCTAACAGCGTTGTTGCTGTTTCGACCTTGAGCCCTCCAGAGGAGTAGAGCGAGGACCCCGAGATTGAGGCAGCCTGGAGACCTGCGAGAGAGGTAGACCCTGATACATTGAGTACACCTCCGGTATACACGAACACGTTCGACGCAGAGAGCGATGTGAACGAGACGTTTGAGGTGAAAGTGGCTTGACCGGATACGTTCAGGGTGTTCACGACCTGTACATTCGAGAGCGTCGCAAGTCCAGCACAGACGTTGAAGGCTGAACCGCGAATTGTTGCGGATCCAGATACATCCAGGGCAGCTGAAGGAGTCTTTCCGATTCCAAGCCACATCGCAGATAAATCACCCTGTAAGAACGGTATACCGCTAGTCGTTGAGTACATATTGAAAAAGTTGCTCTGTAAAGGAGAGTCCCCGCCAGGGTTGCTTCCTAGATAAATAAGGTTTGATCCGCCTGCCTTAAGACCGGCATTACGACCTATCGCAAATATCTCATCACCGGTTGCTCCGGACAGCGTTCCGTACCCAAGCCCAATGAAATCTCTAGTATTTGGAGTACCAAATGAAATCGGAACGTTATTGATAGAGGCTAAGTTTATGAGTCCGTTCGAACTCATATCAACATCTTGAACCGCCCGGTTCTGAGCCCACCCTGCGAGAGACACCGCAGCTGGGTCTGCCCATCCAGCAGTAGTTGCTGATGTTATTTTGAGAATTTGTCCGGTAGTCCCGGACGCCCCTGGCCACGTTACACCGTTAAGCGTACCATTTATTGTTGTTGCTCCAAGGGTCGTACCATCCAGCGTCGTTGATGATCCCGCACCGTTTGAGAAGGTTCCGCGCATGTTGAATACTCCGTTGTTTACGATAGTAATGCCCAGACCACCCGTTCCGCCTACGTAAATATTTGAAGCCGAGAGCGTTCCCTGTACCGTTGCCGCCGATGTCGTTACGGAGATGGATGAAAGCGTGGTAATTACCCCATTTGTTGCGCTGAGCGTCGTAATCACCGCATATGATAGAGTGGTTGTTCCAAGGGATACTGTTAAGTTGCACGAGAAGATGCCGCTTCCTATAACATCTAGAGCAGCCGAAGGATTCTTTCCAATCCCAAAAAATCCAGAGGACATATCGCCCTGCAGGAACGGCCGGGATGATACGGTTGAATACACCAGGAAGGTGTTTGCGGCACTGATACTGTATCCCCCAGAAGGGTTGTTCCCGAGAACGAGGGCATTCGAAAATCGAGTATTTGATCCAGCGTTGCTACCAATAAAAATACCCAAAGATGCGTTATTGTTATTTCCCGCGTTGGTACCAATAGCAATCGTATTTCCACCAGCATTTGAACGTCCAGCATTCGATCCAACAGCGATTACAAATGACCCCGAGTTTGTCGTACACGCACCGTCTCCGATTGCAATAATAGTGTTTCCAGTATTCGACCAGGCTGTATTAGACCCGACTGCAACTAAATTTGATCCCTTATTCGACGATCCTGTTTGAAATCCAAAAGCGTACACATGTTCCCCAGAATTATTGGTGACGGCATTGCATCCGATCGCATAGACGTGCGCTCCACTGTTTTGTAAGCCTGCTGAAATCCCCAGAGTAATCACATCCGATCCACACAGATTCGCATTGATTCCAAGACAGATAAATGGTTTAGTCTGATCCAACAATACAGGAATGCCATTAAGGGTCATGAGTCCCGATAAGTTCGGGAATACAGTTGTTCCCTTTACAGTCAGGGTTCCGGACACGTTCAGGATAGTGGTCGATAGGGATGTAATCAATGCATTCGGCGAGAAGATATACGCGGAACTCAGAGTAGACAGTACCGAAAGAGTCGTAAGGGTTGTCAGACCAGATACGTTGAGAGTCGCCGTAGATAGGGTTGTGATGATCGCATTCGAAGAGAAGATATACCCTGCCGAAAGAGTATTCTGGACGTTGGCGTACGAGATCGTAGTTACAGAGCTTGAGGATATGATACCCGGAGCTACAAATGCAGAAGAGACCGAGAGAGACGTCAAGGACAGCGTCGTAATCACCGCATTCGGCGAGAAGATGTACGCGGAACTCAGAGTAGACAGTACCGAAAGAGTCGTAAGGGTTGTCAGACCAGATACGTTGAGAGTTGTAGCGGATAGAGTGGTAATAATTACGTTTGAAGAGAAGATATACCCTGCCGACAGCGTATTCTGGAGGTTGGCGTACGAGATCGTAGTTACAGAACTTGAGGATATGATACCCGGAGCCGCAAATGCGGAAGAGACCGAGAGAGACGTCAAGGACAGGGTTGTTATGACTGCGTTAGGAGAATACAGGTAGGCAGTCGACAATGTATTTTGGACGTTCGCATACGAAATATTTGCGATAGTGGTAACCGTGAGAGAGCTGATAGTTCCAGTGGGAGCGTAGAGATTCGTAGCAGAAAGCGTGTTCTGGATCGTTGCTGCAGTCAAGGTTGTAAGACCCGAGACGCTTAGGGTACCCGAAATAGTTACACTGCTGAAAGACGCTATCCCCGATACAGTGATTGACGTAAAGTATCCGCTGATCGCGGTTAAATTTCCAGAGAATGCGCCGCTTCCGTTTACGTCTAGTGTAGCCGTTGGTTGCTTACCGATACCCAAACGATTCCCCGATAAATCACCAAATAGGAATGGAACGCTATTATTCCCGGTCGAGTATACTGTGAGAGAATCCCCCGCAGTCGGCCCACTGTAACCCGCTCCATTTCCAAGGAAAATAGTGTTTGAGTTTGAGTTTCCGTTTCCTGCATTGAGTCCTATCGCAATAACATTGGAGTTTGAGTTCAGCTGAGCCGCGTTCGCTCCAATGGCGACCACGTTTGAGCCGATGTTTGATGAGCCAGCATTAGAGCCGATAAAGATATTCGAAGCCCCCTGATTGTTTGATCCAGCATTGCACCCGATTGATACAACACTTGCCCCCGAATTTGTGTAAGCAGCATTACATCCAATCGCTACCAAAAACGACGAGTATGACACATTATATCCTGCAGATGATCCTAGGGCTACGACGTTTGATCCTCCAGAAATGTTTACCCCTGCTCCAATTGCAATGTTAGAGTTCGTTGAGTCGAAGATAACCGGAATGGAATTCACAGACCGGAGATTTGTGATGGCAGAGAGACTCGCGGTTGTTCCGTACAACGCTCCAGAAATGCTTAAGGTGTTCTGAATCTGAGCGCCTGATAGTGTAGCGAGTCCGCTAATACTCAATGCTCCACCGGCTCCAATCGTTGTTGTCGAATAGAAGGAGGCTGCGGACAGAGATCCCTGGACCGTCAAGTTTGACATCGTTGCTAGACCAGATACATTGATGTACCCCTGAATCTGGGCGGCCGAAAGCGTAGCCAGTCCGCTGATATTCAATGCTCCTCCAGCGCCTATAGATGTCGTCGAATATATAGTGTTGGCAGACAGCGAATTCAGCACAGTTAGATTTGAGGTCGTTGCTAGACCTGAGACGTTAAGATAAGTCTGAATCTGGGCCGCAGACACCGTAAGAAGCCCCGAGATAGTTGTTGCCGATGTGATATTCGTGGTTCCGTTGATGGTTAATCCAGACGCAGTTAGGCTTGCTGCAGATAGGGTTATCCCACCAATGACGGAATTTCCCGCCGAGATCGTGGAGTTTATCATGTATACACCGGCAATAGAACTGCTGATCGTTGCGGGTGTAGTTATTGATCCACTCGTAGTAATCGACATGCTCGGCGTGTAAAAGCTGTTGCTGTTAAGTACCCATCCTCCAATTGTATTCGATGTATTGTTGGAGGTTACAATACTTCCATTGTTGAGTACGACGTTTCCGATACTATTGCATGTCGCTGCGCCCGTTACTATAAATCCGCTGACGGTTACGTTTGAACCTACGCTCAAATTTTTAGTGAGCTTGAGAGTATACGCATTCACTATCTGCGCACACCAGTCATAGGTCAGGCCTGCATCTCCTACGGATTCTCCAACTCCGTCTCCGGTTAGATCCCAGTTGAATGTTATCTGCCCGCACAGACCTCCAACTAATTGAGCGGGGCCAGTGGGACCTACCGGGCCAGAAGGACCTACCGATTCGTAGTCCCAGTACATAACTCCCAGCTGACCTACGTGAAGCGTCTGGCCGCAGATGCCTGCCGATGCAGGGAATTTCTGACCGTTAATCTGGTTCACACTTGTAATAGAGTTACCAGCCATGTTTAGGTTGGCGACTGCGGGGTACAGTCCAACTCCGATAGAGTTTAGATTTGTAATATTCTTCACGAAGAAGCTCATACCCCTTTACTTAGAAAAATAGACAAGATATTGGTACTCGTAACCTACCGGCGTCATGTCCACCATTTCGTGCCTCGTGAACCCTGCTGAGCGGACAATATCGAGCATGGCGTCCACCTTTGGCATGTGTAGGCGGTGAATGTTCTCGCGGTAACGAGGAGGGTCTTCAAATTCAAAGACCTCCTCAAATCTTGCATCGTCCGAATCAGAATCCTTGACGAACCGGCTCTTGTACTTAAATTTATCGAAAAAGATATCGGAATCTATCACACGTTCTTGACTGTATTTCTGGATAGAGAAGGCCATGAAGGGAGATGCCGCGTCCAGGATAGGATCGAACTTGTTGGGGTCAACCAGATGCAGGACCAGAATACCGCCAGGGCGGAGCCATGAATATACGTTATCTAGAACCATCTTGTGGTTCTGAAATTGGTAAATCGAGAAATACAGCATCATGGCGTGTGAATAAGATTTTGGAGGAAACGTTTCGGCTCGTGTCACGTCGCCCTTGTAGAACCGTCCGCTCTTGCACTTCTCCCGGGCCTTCTTCAACATGCTCTCTGACAGGTCCACTCCAACAATATCGATGTCTTCCTTGCACATCCAGTCGACGTGCGGCCCCGTCCCACAGCACACGTCGAGAACTTTAGTTTCCGTCTTCGGCCAGTCGGCCAGGGCGTTCTCACGGATACTCGCCTTTTCGTAGGAAACCCGCTCAGGTGTCGTAAAGAGCTTGTCGTAGACGTTCGCATAGAACTCATCATAAATAGCATCAAAATCTTCGTGGGTCTCCGTATCACCGCCTCCCTCCTCTTTATTCTCAAACCCTTCGCGCCGCTTCCCCGCTGCATACGTTCCCGAAAGGAGTAGCAGGGCAAGGATGATGAGTGGAAGTATCCAGTATGCTAAAGATGCGTCCATCTCTCTCTTGTATCTATGTAAGAAATGTGGGAGACGCTTCCTATCCAACGTTCAGCTGGATCTCCCCACAACCTCATTGATCGCGATTTTGAATACCCCGTATCTAGCGGTGTAAACGTCTCCCGATGGAAGGACGCGCCCGCAACCACAAAAGAATGGGCAACATCTATCTGGTACGACGAATTCAAGGTTCGACGAAACTTTATGTCCGATGATGACCTGTTTATCTGGATCCCGCACATCGCCACCCTGATTGCCAAACATGGCAGGTGGATCGGAGATTCCAAATCCTTTTATGCAGTATACGTATCCTGTAATTTTGTCGTACCCAGCGAACGGGGAAAAGGGCTGTCCGGTCAAATGATTTTGTCGATGGCCAATGAAGCAACGAAAATATGGGGACCTATTCCATTCATGTTTGAACTTCACAATGTTCCTTACGGTCTCGCCAACGTCGAACCCTTCTTGCGGTTCACGTATATATGGATTCCTTTCGTGGACGTTCACGTTCCACCGAGATGGAAACCTACTACCCTTGAATCGATAAAGGACTATCCCGGATTCCACGTCGATTCTATGAAAGGGTACCGAGCCTTCTCGTATGACGGTCAGATGATCGTGTTTGATCCACTGAACGACATCGTATACTATACCGACGCCCTAGTTCTCCACACCTTTGACGGCTTTCCCACCTCCGGAGCATGGTGCCGTTTCTTTTGTCCTTGGGGGTCGACTCGTATCTACCTTCACAATATGTATTTTGATCCTCTACCCTCTATGAAACACTACCTGCTTACTTAGGAAGAAGCGCGGGAGATGCCGGTAAGATGGTCGTCGGTTTAGGTACGAACCAGCTAGTCATCCATGCCCGAATAGAGGCAAGAACGCCTCCAGACTTGCTGAGACTGGTAACAAGAATGAAGAGAACGAGAATTGCTAAGAATATATCTAGAGCAGTCAAGAACGACGGCGGAAACCCAGCAAAGTATGCCGCCAGAGGATTGGACGGAGCGAGGGCTGAAACAGTTGTGGACGACGGGTTTGTCAAGTCAATGAACCGATTGTATGCCGATACCTTCTGTTCCTTGTCCGTCAAGAGATCCTTGAGAAAATCTATGTTTCCTGCGATTCCCTGTTTGAGCGATGACTGTTTGTCCCTGATTGTGGCGATAGAATCCGTGTACCCCCGCTGAACCTCTGACTGAGCATCAAGGTCTCCATACTGCGACCGGTACTTGTCTAGAACAGGCTCCATCTTCTCTGCATCAATTCGCCTCTTCTCTTGTTCCATCCACTCTGGACCGTTCTTGAGACCATAGTACCGAAATCGGGCAGCCTGGAATGCGTCAGGATCATTGTCGCGGTTCTGAGATGCCCGCTGAAACGTTTGAAACGCTGACTGCATTTCTTCGGGGGTAGACGTTGCGCTTCCGAGCGCACGAAATTTAGCCTTGTCTGTGTCGGAGACAACCTTGTCCATCTTGTTATTAGTTCAGAGAGGAAAACGAAATCCTGTAGCCTACGCCCACATATGCATAGGCAACCGTTACACCAACAAACAGGAGAACAACAGAAATTATCATGACGGTGACCGGGTCCAGAAATAAGCTCAGAGCTACGTGGATTAGAATTACGCTGACGAGAGTGATCGCAACAATCTGAAGAGATAGAAGGCGAGAGGTACTGGCGGGCGTCGGCTTATCTTTCAAAATCTTACCCTGCATGTTCCCCTTCTTAATACGTGTTTGCTTGAACTCATCATCTAGATCAGTAATCTGGTCGATTGCCGCCATCGCTTGTTGGCGCGTCTGAGCGGCAGAGAGAGCAGCCGCTTGGGCGGTTGTCGCATTGCCAAGAGCATTCACATCGCTGTCTAGACCCGACGCGTACTTCTTCGTCTCCTCTACCAGCGGGGCAACATTCACGCTTCCCTCGTCGAGACGCTGGTATAGATTTCCCACCGAACCACTTGATGCAGCCGCAATATACGTTTGGTAACTGCGGGGGTTCACTGAGATGGTGTGGTTGCCCGAGACGGAGTTTCCGTTGGTGTTTGCGCGTTCGCAGGATCCGGCCTCAGTATAGGGGGCACCACAGCGGTAGACTCCTCCTGATCCTGCATCCTGAGCGTAGAGAAACTGGCTATCGGCTTCGACAGCAATGGGGATCTTCCCAGCCAAGCCCGGCTTTTCGGTCCATCCACCCTGTCCGTTCCCAGTACCCGCATAGACCTTGATCTTTCCGGAGTTGTTCACCGGAACGTACGTTGATCCGCTCGAGGCGGCAACAATACCCATTGACTGACCTCCACCCTGCGGTCCGGAAATGGGAACCCACGACCCGGTCGTACACGGCTTCGAGCAGCCCTGATTTCCCACAAAGATAAACTGGTCGGTAACATTGAGTTGGGGGTTTACGGGTGGTGCACCGGGAATGGACTGGGGAGCGGACCAGCTTCCGCCTCCATCAACCGGTTGAGTAGAAAATGATAATCCGGAAGACGTTGATGATGCGGATGCGCCCGCGGTTGGTGTAATAGTGACGGATACAGTTTTTGACTTGGAAAATTTGGATAGTAATCCACTGCCTCCCTGTATGTGGGTAGCAAATCCCCCCGAGCCCGTAATAGACGTTAACGGGAATGTGGCAGTTACTCCGGTATTGTCGGTGAGGGTTACAGTGTATTTTCCACCAGTCGATATTCCTTTCTCGACAGCACTAAATCCGAAATCTGTTCCGTACATACGCGTTGAAACAAGCGCACCTGTATCTGTGATACTTATATGTCCCGGAGGCATACCGACATCGCCAATGGATATGGGCCACGTATTCACACTTGCGGATGTTGGAGAAGCTGTAGGGGCTACGGTAGATGTATACAGAACATACACATTTTGGGCGTCCACCGCAATGTCAAGAGGCATTCCCTGAATCCCCGACGGTCGGGACACTTGTTTCCAGTTCGTTCCATCGCACGGCTCCTTGCACACGTAGAAATCTCCGTTCACGTTGAATCCCCAGACGTACCCGCCCGACGACGCTACAATCTTATTCAGCTGTCCGGGAAGCGGATTCCATCCCACCGCCTGAGACAGCTGGCTTTGGACGTAGCCAAGTAAGCCCTGAGATTTTGACTGAAAGTTTTGGGCATAAGCCGCCATCTATCTCCTCTTATATACGTTCTAGATAATTTGATGTCTACAAAGAGTAATGAGCACGGCCACACCTCAGCCCGCAGCAGGATCGGCTGCCTTGATGACCACTACATCAATGACTCCCCAGAGCATGCTGCTCTATCAGGGAGGAAGTCTGAATCAGCAGTACAGCTCTGATGCCTACAACGAAGTTCAGGCCTCTCTCCAGCAGTATGGCGCACTGCGCGACCAGTACGTTCAGATGATTAACACGGCTCTTCGCGAGCAGGATTCCGCCAAGCGCAAGACTATGATGCCCCAGATTACCGCTGCCAATCAGCAGCTTGTAGCTCTGGTGAATCAGATTCAGAATGTATACAATCAGGGACAGTCGGTTCTATCCGCCCAGCCTACCAATGATCTTCAAGATGCCCTAGATAGGTACAAAGAGCAGCTGGAAGAGTTGCGTACGGATGAAGATGAGCTCGTGCGTCTCAATCGCTTTTACGATGATATGAAATCTACGTCAGTTATTCCCCAGACTACATACTACGGATGGATCATCCTGGTTCTTATACTTTTGTTCGTCGTCTTCGGACTGTTCGTTTTCAGCGCATTCAGGAGTCCCCTGCAGTCGATGCTGCCGACCATGCCTGAGCTGCCTACTATGTCCTCATTGGGCCTAACGTCGGAGAGCTCATCAATGGTGCCGTCGCTGCCGTCACTGCCGTCACTGCAGTAGACGCCGCCGTCGAAGCTGCCGCCTTGATTTGGGGCGACCACCAACCAATCAAAAAGAGAATGGGGAGAAAAATGAGGATAAGACCAAACCGTAGGAGGAACGCGTACCCGTTGGCGACATCTAAGACGGGGGTCCCTGAACCGGGTGCCACAACCTCATCATAGCGCTGCTTGGCGGTACGGTACGTATCCTCGATCTGCTGGGCGTTCATAAACAGTCCAGAGGCCGAATCATAGATGTCTGAGAGTTCAGAGTTTCCTTCCTGATACGAATCGGAAAACCGCTTCATATCATGCTTCTGTCGCTCGACTTCTGCCTGCCGATCCTGAATGACTTTCTCAATCGCATCTTGGGCGTTCTGGTACGCGGTCTTGTACGCCGGATTGCCGGTAGACAAAAATTGAACGTAGTTGGACCGGTACAACGCCAACGCCTGCTCGAAATCTGATTGAGTGTTAGGAAGAGGTGAACTTCCTCCCGCAACCAATCCGGCAGAATCTGGAGCGGATGACGAGGACTCAACGGGAGAAGTATCCTTTTTGGGAACGGCAGACGGAGGAGGACACACAGCTCGTGGTCTATAAGTTAGAACATTACTCGATAGGGTAAAATCGGGGCGAATCACCGTATTGGTTGGAACAATATTTCCATCTGAAGGACCCCCCTTAAACGGGTAATATCCTGCAAGTGGCTGCAGCGGCACAAGCCATTCTGTGTTGAAAGTTGGGTTAAGTGGCTTACCATTCCAATGCACTACACCATAACAGGCAAAACTATCATTGCATATTTTCTGTGCGGCTTCCAATGTCGTCTGACGATTTAAAGTTTTAGCTACACATACCATGTCGTTTGGACCACACCCACCTGCGCTCTGATTTTCATCAAATATCGCCCGCATTCGGTTTATATCCAAAAATTGTCCTGACCCAATGTCTATTGGATCTCCATAACACGTTGGTGTAGATGGATTATCCAGCCCTTCACGTGAAAAGGTGAGACCCATTCGTGTTATTATTATACACTCGCTACACAAAATCGGTAATAAGGGGTCGCACCCGCCGCCTCGGACTTCCGAATGATCTCCACAATATCTCCTGGCCGTGCTCCAATCCAACGTGCCACCGGATCCTGCGACCCGATCAGCGGCATCGGCATGTACTCCTTGTGCTTCATCGCAATCTGGGGTAGAAGGGCCTTGTCGGCCGTCATCTCAATATGATCCGCCGTCATTGTCTTGGCAATCGTATCGAGATTGATTCCGAACTTCTCGAGAAACCCCTTGACCTCCTCTTCCTTCAAGATACGATGAACGGGGACCATACGGTGCTTGGTAATATCGCACGTCAACTGCCCTACGTGGAAGATCTGGAGAACATCAGAGTACGCCGACACCGTCTGGAGAACCTTCTCGGACGCAGGGATCGGAACCACGAGAATCCCCTGTGTCCCGCCATACTGCTTGGTGAGTTCCACCACCGTCGGAACGTCCTTCTCGTGGACGCGCGTACGGTTGCTGGTGAAGACAATGACATCCGCAATCTTGGTGACAACGGCAGGGAACTCTGATTCGACCACTTCCTGAGTATCGGCATTGATCCCACGCTGGGAGAGCATCAGGCGCAGGATTTCGTCAGTCGTTGGCATCTTTCTATGTTATTCTTCCTCCCTGTAATTGTTTTATCCATTTTACATAATACGGTCCCCATGAAAAATACGACTCTTCTTGCTCTAGCGATTGCTGGACTCATTGTAGCAGGTGTTCTTCTGTCTGGGTCCCGCGAGATGTTTGGCGTCCCCGAGTTTCTGGATCGGACGGCTCAGCGTCGTCAAGAAACAGGCGAAGTGTCGTCGTATGCGCAGCAGACGACCCACATGCGGGCGCCTGATTCCCACCAGCCGCCTCGAGGGCAGGAGACGGGGCATCGGGTGGGGCAGTGGTGGGGATATAACTCTCTATTTTAGAGGGATCCTTCCGACACTCCTGTACCATCTCCCAGAAGGAATTGAGTTCCTCAATATGATCCGACATCCACTTGGGATCTCGCAGAACATTTTCGATCCGAATGTTGTTCAAGGTCCAGTAAAGGATACGCAGCTCATCGCCCTCAAGCGTCTTTCGCCACGCCGCGAAATCTGTGGTCTTCGGCTTGTACTCAATCACTCCCGTGTCATAGACCACAATCACTCCTTTGTACGGCGAGTCCGACGTTGTCCACTCTGTCTTTCCGCACGTCTTGAACTGCATCTCCACATAATCGCACTCGTCAATATTGCAGCACTCCATCTGCATCTGCATCTGGTGGTAGTAATCGTCGGGGATCGGGCTCTCCTGCGTAAACTTACGGGAGATCGGGCACTTGAACTCTACCAACTTGCCCCAGCGGTAATCTAGCTTATCTTTCGTAAGAACAATTCCGTCAGGAGACGCGCCGAGAAACTTGTAGACCGGATGACCGACACAGGTCGTATCTACAATCTCGGCGCCTCCCTGAATATCGCCATAGATCTCTTTGGCTATCGGCTCGAACTGGGTGCCCCACATACACGCCGTCATCATTCCACCTCCGGACGGCTTAGGACCATCGAGCTTTCGCATCAGAAGCTCCTTCTTCGCAGAAGGAGTCGCGGTCTTAAATGCTTTGGTGACCTCAGATGCTGTGATCATTTCCGAGCGTTTGGCGTGCCAAGCGTCTGTTCGCTGGTCAGCAACACCGTAGTCTCGGAGGACTTTAAAGATCGCACGTCGCCTAGCCCAGACCTTACCCATGTGGGTACCCAGAAGTCGATATACCTGCGCTTTATAATTCCCATAGTGGTATCCACGATCCCTGCAGATTTTCTTGATCCTGTGTGTAAGATGGGTACACTCATCAAGCGGTAGTTCGAAGACATCCATTAGTCTATCCCGAGAGATCTGTGAAAAGGTATTCGTTTTACATCCGACGACGACGGCTACGAGTTCCCCGACGGCGACCGCCCTTCGTAGTCTTGCGCTTGGACTTGTCCCGAATCGCCTGCTCTAACGCGACTACGTTCTCCTCCGCCTCGCGAACAAGGTGGGGCTTCTTCTTGTACATATCACGCGCCATCAGATCTTCCTTACCGCTGACCGGGTGCTTTCCTGTGCGAGCGACGTGAAGAATGTGCTGTGCGTTCCTGAGTTGTTCGCGGAGCTGGGCCAGAGACGGCATGTGGTTTATTATACACCAATATATTTCTAAGAGTCGCTTACAGAAAAGGTGTCCGTCTTACACAATGACGACCACTGCCGAGATCTCTACGCAGGAAGATTGGGTCCTTCATCGCCTAACCAATTTCTATACGCCTGAACGTCTGTCTCTTCTTCGCGATATTCTAGCCAACAAGACGAATATTTCTTTACGTATTCTCGACTGGTTTGTCACCAACTATTCTAAGATGAATAACGTATCTTATATTTCAAAGACGGGGCGACACGTCATCGTGTATCTGGCCTACAAGTCCCATCTGAAGGCGTATAGCAAGAAGATGTTCGATCCCTTCTGTCGCCATGCCCGCATTGATTTTCAGGGGGTGTCAACCACAGTGGGTCAGCTGAACTTCTTTGCGTGGGCGATGGAAGATGATGTGATTGACTACCTGTTTGAGCATCGCGACGATATTCACGCGGATATGGAGACCCGCATGAACGCCTCTGGCGAGCCGAAGAAGGCGGGAGTGGAGCATACTCGCAAGAAGCGCCACGAACTGTCGCATTCGGCAACCAAGTCGCTCAAGAAGCACGACGTAAAAATTACTGTATCGTTCTCATAAGAATATGCGAATCTGGTACAAAGATCCCATCTACGTTGTTATCCATGTGCTCTCGGGAAGCCTAGCTTACTTCCTTCCCGCGATCATACCTCTTCTCCTGCTCTACCACGCCATCCAATTTATCCACAACGTCCGCTTCTTCGGGTTACAGGGAGAGATCCGGGAAGGTAATTCTTTCGAACACACGCTGGTAAAACTCCTGGAGATCCTCGCGGGATATCTCCTGGTAAAACTTATCGTAAAACCATAACATGTTATCCCGAACACGGAAGGTCGTTTACCCTGTGACCCCCGACATTGCTGATTTTGATTTGAATACAGACGTCGAGGAGTACAACTACGATGGACGTCTAGTGTTTCGGGGGAATATAGACCCTATCTATTCGAACGAGGATTTCCAAGTATACTGGCTCTACGACGAAAACAATCAGCGCGTAGGACTAGCCGAACATCGTGGCGAAGACCATATCTGCTACTGGTTTCGCGAGAATGTGTATTCTACCCTATTCCAGGAAGAGTGGGGATGTCGAGACCGAACGCTGTGGAACATTATGTCCGCGCCTGCCTATGAAGACTGTATGCGGAATGGATGGACAACCGTAGATTCTCTGCGCTCCCGAACCTCGCTCACGATTATTCGTCCATCGGATATTCCTGTATACGATGCTCCAGATTCGCTATGTATACGGTGCCGGGGCAAGAATCATGTTGGGTGCCAAATGGAAAAACACGAGCCACGCTACAACGTGTTTTTCACATTATTTGTTGATGATGATGGTATTCTCTACGTACCTCCAGCAGATACACGCGCTTACGCCGTCGCACCAATCTTACGACGACCCTTAGCAGCCGGCTTGGACTCAGACACCTCTGCGAACGTTGGCGTAGGAGCAGGGGCAGGGGCAGGAGCGGGCGCGGGCGCGGGCGCAGGAGCTGAGGCAGGCGCAGACTCCTCCTCGTCAGCCTCCTCATCCTCGTCATCCGAACCTAGCGCTGCCTTCGCGCCACCTGCGACCGGCGCGGGAGCATCCTCACCATCGTCCTCGTCGTCCTTGAACATATCCCGCGCAGTCTGACGCTTGCGCTTCGTCACCTGGACGTAGGTCGGCTTCCACGTCAGACCGAAGCCCTGGCCGATGACATAGATACTGCCGCTCGCTACGATCTTGGCGGCACAGCCCTTTGGGAACGCATCCTGGAGACCGGACGGCTCCAGACGGATATCGTTCTCCTCTGCATCAATCACGTCCATGGATACCTTGCCGTCGTACACCGGCAGCTTGAAGCGGAGGGACGGAGGGTACTTGCCGTTCGGAACCCAGCCGTCGTTCGTCTTGTCAACTGAGACGCTCAGGAACTTGTTGAACGAATCGCGGATCGACTCCTCACCACGCTTCTTGCCGAACCATGCCGGAGAGTTGGCAACCGCTGCCTGGATCACCGCCTCCTGGAACTCGCGGAGGAAGTTGTACGCCTTAGAGACGTCGTCGGCACCCACCGCCACTGCAGTCGCATACGGGTCGCAACCCTGTAGCGACGCAGACATCATATAGGACGTTGAGACGCTACCATCCTTATTCTCGTTCTCCTTGACGAGGCAGCCGCCAGGGAACCCGAATTGAGGGAAACGGAACTGTACATTCTGGCCCTTGTACTTGAACGGAATTGATACACCACCCTTTGCATTGCGCTTAACATCACCAAACACGATATCGGAGGCATTGATCTTGCAGATATTGACGACGGCAGGAGCGGACATTTCTTTACTTTTGGTTGTGCTACCCTAATGTCTAGCCTGCGTCCGATCCGTTTTTCCCTCACATTTCCGTATTGGTTTCCGAATTCGGTTTTCGTATCATTCACTAGTAAGAAGGTAAGGGAATGAGTTGTCTGGCATGTAAAAACAAACTGTCTTTAGACAGATGCGAATCAAAAGCTCTGTCTAAGTTTGCCTACTGTGGTCGACATATGAAATGCAAGAAACCTAATGCATGGATCACGACCCACCCGTCCCTTCTCCGTATTCTTATTCGTTTCCAGGCTCGGTGTCGAGGATTTATTGTTCGTGTACCGATACGTCTCGCTGGAAAAGGAGTTCTGAAACGATCTCTGTGTCACAACGATGACGAGATTGTAACGCTCGAGGGTAAGACAGAGGTTCATCCGTTTGACTACTTTTCTATTGAAGAGGACGGTAAGGTTTGGTGGTTTCATCAGCGCTCGATGTTTCAGTGGTCGCAGAAGGAACTAGATATTCGCAATCCGTATACTCGAACGATTTTGTCGAAGGAGGATACTCGGCGTCTCCGGAAGCTCTGGGTGTACCGCAGGAAGCGCGGGTTGTCGATTTACCACGAAGGTCAGCAAACGACGATGACGATTCTTGAACGGCGTGACAATCGGTGGTTGCGGATCGCCCAAATCCTTCGCGAACATGAGTACGACGTTCACCACGAACATTTCATCTCGTTGGAGTTTCCCCAGCTAACGATGTTGATTCATACGCTGACAGAAGATACTCGGTGGTGGCATACTCATACCGGTGATACTACAGTCTTCAAGTATCATAACTGGCTGAAAAACATGAGGAATGTGATGAACACGTACGAGTCCATGACGCTACTCAGCAATGATATTGCAGGGCTCCTGCTTTCTGCGCTGTACGATATTTCGGCAATGCACGAATTCGCGTACTATCTGTTTTCAGCCCATACCAGGGCGTCGTCGGTGATTCTTTATGCGTTTGATTGAATAACTGAATGGGTGGCATTGCGAGAAGTCAGGAGGGCTTGGACCGCTTCTAGATCGGCGGGGTCAATTTTTAGAATGGTAGACGGAGGAGCATCCTCTTCATCCTTCCTTACAATAATAACCCCACTGTCCTCGGTAACACTGGTAACTGTCTCAACCTTAACGTCCTGTTCCTTTTCTTCCTGTATTGGTTCGGGGGCTATTTCTCGGCGAACAGGAGGAGGAGGAGGAGGAGGAGCAATATCAATCTTTCGGGAAGAAGCTGGGGGAGGAGGAGACGTCTCGGGCGTAACAGATTCTGTATCAATGTGTGGAACCGTTGCCGATGGGGCAATACCAACAATCTCCTGTAGTTCCTTAGGAACAATCTTATCCTTGATACTCTGGGGAACCATATCACTTATGCTCCTCACGCTGTCTGGGATCTGTATGTTTACATTTTTGAGTACGCTCTTGGGATCGTTGACCATCGCGGTCACCGATCCGAGTGGGTCGCGCTTGAAATTATCAATTGTGGACTGGGGAATCATACGACGACACCGCTGCGCCCATCCAGCTGGGAGATACCGCCCAGCCGCCAGAGCTACCGCAACAATAATGAGAGCTAGAGTGCTTCCGATGAGGGCATTGGTGGTTGTCATGTTTGTAGCTTGACCGTCCACCACAATGATAGGGAGGGTGGCATTCTGCGTAGGACTGTATGTGGGGCTTGTGGTCGGGTACGCGGTAAACATGAACTGCGGAGTGGACGTCGCCGACATTGCTGTGCTTATATTATTTACCTGCTGGAAACTTTGAGGAGACGGGCTCAGAGTAATTGATGTGGATGACGTAAGACTTGCTGTTATCGACGAAGAACTTGTTATGTACACCGTCATAGATGGCGAATAGGTTGTGTGTGAAGACGTGGAGACGCTCTGGCTCTGGGTTATAGTAGACGTGGCAGATACACTACCTGTTATACTTAGACTAAAGGAAGCGCTCGTGGATTGAGATGCTGATATGTCAGAACTAGAACTACGCGATACCGTTTGTGTTATGGTAGAACTAGTACTTGATGAGATAGAAGCGGATACCGTTATAGACACGCTAGACGTTGTCGATGCGGTGGTAGATACATCCGCGCTTTGAGATTCTGTAGCTGGCACACTAGAACTACGCGATACAGTTTGTGTTATGGTAGAACTAGAACTAGCGCCCGATGACGTAGTTCCCGATACAGTATTACTTTGTGACAATGAGGAGGTTCCCGTTATACTAGAACTAGAACTCCGCGAACTAGTTGTTGATAAACTTGTGCTTTGAGATCCGGAAGGAGTCGCGCTAGAACTTGAACTGTCTATTGCGCTGGTGCTTATGCTCTGAGATGCCGCAGCTGTCGCACTCGGGCTCAACGATGGTGATTCCGATACGCTTGTGCTTTGAGACCTAGAGGTAGTCGTACTAGGACTCGATGATGCAGTGGTAGTTATGCTGGAACTGGAGGTGTCTGTTGCGATCGTACTCTGAGATACCGCACTTGTCACGCTGGGACTCGATGACGACGTTGCCGATATGCTAGTACTGGAGCTCCTTGACATAGATATTGATGGTGAACTGGAGGTTACAGACCCAGCCCCTACAGCCACAAACGCGATGTTCGTTGATTGATACCAGAATGCCGTGGTAGGATCTGTTTCCCCCACCGTATAGAATGATCCCGTCGATTCAGTCATCAGCCCGTTCCAAAAGTACGGAGATAAACTCGAAACGCCCACAACAAGGTCTATGATTCCGGGAGTCGCATTGTAGAACGCCAGGACATACTCTACATCTCCTCCCAGAACATAAGAGGATATTGGGTCAAGATCGGTGAATGTTGCAACCTGTTGGGGATAGGTTGGGAAACTGCCCGGAGATACCACAGAAAACGTCTTTGATGCCAAAATACTCGCACCTGGGAAACTTATTCCAGCCACGGGCATGAGAGCAATCGTGAAGGTCGCCGTTCCTGCAGTCAGGGGCCAAAACTGGATTGAAATACGGTTAATTCCCATGTTCGGGTACGGATGTGGCGTCAGGACGTTCAGGGCCTGTACCGATGTATCCAGTGAATTATGACAGCATCCCGTGAGACCCTGAAACCATGGGAGATACGGAGTTACCGTTGGTGTTGGGGATGAAGATACGGGAGATGCAGTTCTAGACTGAGACTGGGTGAGTGAAGCAGCACGAGATGGAGATACGGTTACGGAAGGAGCCCGCGATGGACTCATACTCGTAGACGGGCTTCGTGAATCAGTAACGTCTGTCGTTGAAGTACGAGATGTGCTCCGACTCGCACTGACCGACCGAGAATCTGTGGGGTCTATTGATCCGCTGGCTGTTACGCTCCTGGATACAGAGGTAGACGCAGTCTCCGAAGCCGTCAAACTTGGCGACACTGGAGATTTCGTGAGAGACGGAGTCGGCGTGGGAGAGGGAATGATAACGGTATACGACATGAAAAACACAGACCCCGAACCGAGATTAATCATGTTGGCACCTATCTGGGATCCGCCCGCATTGTAGAAGGTTGCCTCAGAGATACCTGTTTGTTCTGTGGTTCCCACTGCCGTCCCAGAGAAGTCCATGTAGTACCATTTGTTAGCATTGCCGCACGGGGCCTGGCCGCATGGGGAGTTGTACCACGAGTATCCTGCTGCTGCTACTTGAACGGCCAAATCGCATCCCGACCCGCAGCACTGAACTGCAGACGAGGTTGAAAGACGGGGGGTAGCGGTACTCCCGTGTAGCTGAATAAAGGGGGGAAGGGAGTTGGTTCCGTAGATCGCGAACGCAATCTGCTTGACTTTCAGACCAGTGGCTCCAGGAGGCAGGGACTGATAGAGACCTACGTTGAGGGCGCCCGAATCTGATCCGCAGCCAAGACCGGACGCACTAAACCCGTTCCAGTCGTATCCCATGGTCTGTGCTCCTACAAATGAGACCGCTGCGAGAAGGAATGCCCTCAGCATGCTTCGCCCCTTTGTCTAGAACAAAGACTAAACGCACCGATAGGTCTTCGCGATTTTTCATCTCATATTTTCAACTTGTTACCTATTTACGGGGTGGCACCCCATAGTATACATAACCGCGTTAGAAATGTCCGCAAAGCCGTCTCAGACTAACTCAAACATGAGCACCGAGCCGAAGACCGTGAAGAAGACCGCCGCCAAGAAGGCTGCCGCCCCTGCCGAGACTGTTGCCGCCCCCGCCCCCACCCCCGCCGTCGGCGCCGCTGAGCCGAAGGTCAAGGCCGCCCGCAAGGCCCCCGCTGCTAAGACGGAGGTCGTTGTCCCGACGGTCGCTGCCCCCGCGCCTGCGCCGGCCGCCTCTGAGGCGCCTGCGACGGAGAGCGCTGCCCCGGCCTCGATCGGCAGCGTAGTTGAGCGCCTGCGCGAGGTGCGCACGCGCCTGGCCAACGAGCTGAAGGAGATCATCGCCGACACGCTGATCGCGGCGAAGGCGGCTGCCAAGCAGGTCAAGGAGGCCGGCAAGAAGCGCCGTGTGAAGAAGGATGTGGCCGACATGACGCCGGAGGAGAAGGCGGCGTGGGAGCTGCGCCGCTCCAAGAACGCGTTCCTGAAGCCGCGTGGCCTCTCGACGGAGCTGTGCGCGTTCATGCAGCTGCCCGCTGGCTCCCAGCGCTCGCAGACGGAGGTCACGAAGTTCGTCTCGAACTACGTGAAGACGCACTCGTGCTTCGACCCCGCCAACAAGCGCCACATCATCCCCGACGGTGTTCTGTCCCGCCTCCTGCGCGTGACGGACAAGGACACGGTCACGTACCTGAACCTCCAGTCGTTCCTGAAGGTGCATTTTCTCAAGGCCTAAGCACTGGGATGAATGGAGCGATAACTAAACTATAAAACAGCGCTTAACAGCGTCTATTTTTTTGGGATAACTATCTTATAAAAATAGATTTATAATCGAAGGAACGAAACAACTGGCCGTTTTCGCTGTACCACCTGTGGCATAATCCCCACTGCATCTCCACCATTAACTATCGCTACCTGTGGTATGTTTGGCTCACTGATTGCTCCAATCGACGTTGGTCGAATATAGAGAATATCTCCGGGGCAGCTTGGCGGATAGTACGAACGATCTGGATTGTCGTGAATATGATACGTAAACACTGACAAGCATGGGTTATATACCTTATAACCAAGTCTATGGAAATGTAAAGCGGTACGTCCGTCACACTTTGGAGTACCAACCTGTTCGGTAAATACGCCCTCAGAGGTTGGATAACCGAATATAACCCACGTATCCTGTGTGAAATAGAACTGTGAATCAATAATACTGTCACCCTCGTAAAGTTCAGTTGGTACGGCTAAAATATCGTTCATCGACTTTATATGTTTCGCGGGGGTAGGAAATTCGTAACGAGTAAGTGCAAAAAATATTTTGCCGTTGTTGACGTGTAAAAGACGCTGGGTGTGTCGATAGTCTAACACGATATCTGTATTAATGAGTACGTTTACAGAGTTTGGTTCATGTGTTTTGTACCGATCAAAAAAAGAATTGTACGAAGGGCGTTCGTTGATTTTTATAACTTGCAGTTTCTTGTTTATTATCGGAATAACGGACTCCTCAGAAAGAATATAGAATACATCGACGTATGGATTCCCTGCGTTTATAGTCAGACAACGGATAAACTCAGAATTTCGTTGGTCGTCTTTTGGCTTGTAATATGTTGTCCAGAGAGCTATACGAGTCATTTGTATATCTTTACTTTTATAGCTGGAAGCAGTAAACGTGAAGTCACACCGAAATTGACCCCCTTACGTTGACGATACAGTTCGGTATCTTCATTTCCTCCTATATCATTCTTTATGTAGGTCTCGTCCTTCGGTGCCAGTCCAAATAGTACGTGCTGATGCTCGATAATGACCTGGTCAAAGTAGGTCTGTCTCTTCAAGAGATCTGCAACTTCGGTGAACTCGTTATCGCACCAAGCGGTTCTATATAGGGGATTATAAATGTATCCAAATCGATTATAATACTTTTTACCCATGATCGCCAGTGTGTTCAGACCATTATGCTGATGTCCGTCGTTAAACCAGAGAACGCCGTCTGTTGTCGGATAGTGTTTATGCATCGCATGTCGGATGATATTGTCATACCCGTAAGTAATTGGAATCATATCATCCGAAGCTAATAAAAGTATATCAAATGCGGGGGCGGTTTCCATGTCTCGGTTAATCGCTTTTACCTTTGTCCCCGATATACCCACCGTCACTCTGATGTTTGGATGTATAGCCAACAGGGAATCAATAAGTTCAATTGAAACCGTAGAATCATCAGAATCAAGGGTCACCATGAAAAACATTCGACGCATATCCGCCGCCATGTCTACGTATCTCCGCAAGACAGTCTTGAGCTTTTCAGGTCTTCCTCGAGAGGGAAACTTGCTTACGATGAACATGAAATAGTTATTTATACGCAATATGAAAATTCTTTCGATGACGAATATGGGTCAGGTCGATATGATGAAAAATATGCTCAATACGGCAGAGAAGGTTGGGATACCTCTGAACCTGTTTTCGATCTACCTTATGAACGAGGTCCCCGAAGCATCAAACTTCTGGACCATGAAGTTTTACGATATAACCCTTCGGAAGCTTCAATTGATTCATGATACACTCTGCGCTATGCCAAACGGTGAGCTACTCTTCTGGATTGACAATGATATCGTTCTCTTCACCAACCCTATACCCGAACTTGAAACGTTTACGGAAGACTTTGTCATGCAGGATGATCTGTACACTGGATGCACTGGATTCTGGACGATAAAGCGATCAGATGCTACCTGTGCGCTTTTGCGAGCCGCGCTGGATTATATGAAGAATAATCGGCACGAAAAAATGCACGATCAGACAGCAGTCTGGCACGTTCTTAAGAACACGCAGCACTCCTGCTCTCTACGTATTCTAAATCGGTATGAATATCCCGTAGGGGACGTATATTTTAAGACCAATGAGTATGTGTTTGATCGATCCATTTCAAGGATCCTCCACAACAACTTTCTGTTCAGCGCTCGTGAAAAGGTCGAGAGGTTCAAGGCCAATAATATGTGGAACCCCTCAGACGATGCATCCAGTAAACTAACTATTATTCGCCTCAAATAGAAGGTAGAAGCTTGGACACCTCTCCTATATCAATTGTGAACTGGGTGTCCTTCGTATAGCAGGGGATCATCGAATGATGGTTTCCGATCATTTCTGACAGGTGCCAGTAACATACGTTTGGTGCCTCCATTGAAATGAACTCTACTACATGTATACCCTTCGGTGCAAAGATCATATTGGTGAACCCCGCGCCGTGGGGACCTATAATAATCTTAGCCCTTGCAAAGAGTGTAGCCGTATCCTCTGGCGAAAGCTTGTCAAAAACGACCCATTCTAGGTCTGGATATTTCGTCTTAAGCATGATAAGAGTTTCGTCGTGGTTCAGAACCTTACGAGTTGGTTCTTGACGATACATTAGAATACCAATTGCCGGCGTTAGCTGTGATCGAGATTCAATAACTGTCCGCAGGAGCTGGATCTTTTGGAGGGAGGGATTCCCGCACTCAATATACGGCTGGTCGATGGATTCCTTACGGTATGCTGGCATTTCAAATATCACGTTATTTTGAACTCCGAACCATCGAAAGAACGGGATGATAAAGGGGGCGTAGAGGCAGCAAATAGGAAACGACGGATTCGCGATCTGGAGAACGGAGGGCATAACTTCGGTAAGGAAATGGAAGTATGTATTCCCCCACTGGGTTTGTGCGTCAATAATCGAAAAACGACCGAACCCGTGTGGTGTTCGACGGATGGTGTGTGACGGGTAGTGAACATCGTGTTTGGTAAAGAGAGTATCCGTGAACCCAAAATTGTTCTTCAGGATCGCCTTCGTATCTTCCTGAAACCGTAGAAGGTTTGGGGGGTTCCGTGTGACTGTATACACCCCTGCCGGAGTTGTTCCAGTTGTCTCTTTCGTCGAATGAAGATGAGGATTTAAGAATCTGTAGGTATCAATGTATTTCATTTACGTATTCAGGTCTTTGGATACGTAAATGAATGTTCTACCAATGATTGCTGACGCTCAGAAGCGCGCGACAAATATTTTAGCATTTCGTATTGAACCTGCTGGCTATGGAGCAACTATAAACCGTCTTATGACTGGACTCAACCTTGCTATCCAGCATAATGCTACTATGAAGTTCGGGGTAGACTCAAACTATGTAATTGAAGGCCTCTTTGACCTCAGTCTTCTTCAGAATACAAATCGGCAGGAAAGGACTATTGCGTGGGACTTTTTCAAGGATACTTGGCACCATCCCTCGCGCAACAGCACCATTTATCCGCTATGTCCGTTCCAGCCAGGTCTAGACAGGGATGTCTGGGCTGCAAATTTGGCATATGCGTTGCTTGGGCGTCCCACGGCTGTTCTCCGAGCACATATTGCCGACCAGAAATCCTACTTGAAGTGGAATTCGTATGATGTTCGTATTGGCCTACATATTCGTAGGGGCGATAAGACGATGGAACATCCTCACGTTCCTATTTCTGTGTATATGAAGTTTCTTACCGAAGAACTGAAACGATACGAAGGTAAGCGCGTAGGAGTGTATCTCTCCAGTGATGACCCCAATGTTTATAATGAGTTATCTCTCCCGGTCGATATACTGTGGGACGATCGCGAGAAGAGGTATAACAACAGTAATATTGGCATGGTCCGTTCGCAGCCAGATCTGGCAATACAGGAAAGTATTACAGCCGCACGTATTATTTGCATGTTTGGAGATTGCGATTCTGTTATAGGTCTACAAAACACGCAGTTTACGTGGATTGGAGGTCTACTTATGATGCATAAGAATGGGTTTGATAAAGATAGGCATATTATGATCAATCCCCTCACAGGTGGACGCGGACACTTTAATGTTAATTATACCACGGCCGCCCAGTGAGCCTTATCCCCCAATAATTACCGTTTGTTCGAATTTGATCCTGAAGAGATTCAGGATACGTCCTCATGAATAGACGGGAAAAATCGTACTCCTTGTCAACCATCTCCTGGTATTTATGATTCAGGTAGTCACAGTTAATCTCACTGTAATCAGTCGTCCAAAGAACGGGGCATCCGCGGTATTTCTCTTCGATTCCAGGATTCCGTTCAATAATTGGTATACACCCTGCCATCAGCGCTTCGTAGTGTCGATGACAGTCGATCCCGTTTCCTTCGGGTGACACGACAAACTTATAATGAGGAAGGGCGCGGAAATACTGGGTTGCGTCAATATACATATTGCCAATTCCGTTTCGTTCGAGTGTTTGGGCGATCACTTTACGGTTCACACCACCACGATTGCCTCTCCGAAGACTGTCAGTTGTTGTATTGATTGCGCAGAATACAGTATGTGAATGACTCCCTATCTGAGTATGTTCGTAGTTTCCTGAATAATTGTTAAACGTATATCCCATACCAATCGGGAAGGGTACCCAACTATCACTTCCATCCTGTATCGAACAGTTATAGAGGATATCTCGTTTTAGTTTTAGCTGCTGCTGCCATTCTCGCAGCGTCACCATTGTAGTGTGAATGCGATTACATGTAAATAATTACTCTCGTCGGTCCTTATGTAGATAGTAATCGAGCTTGAAGCGCACAACTCGCAGTCCATACATATTGGTAGATAACCGAACATATGACTCTGGGTGGAACGTCCTATGTGTGTCTGAATAAATCCTATGAATATTTGAACTCACATTCATAAACTTTTTCATCGCATCTGTTTGTCCGATCGCCAGTTGGTCGTTGATGCCTTCTAACCAATCGAATCCATCGGGGATGTATATACAATTCTTTTCTATGGATGGAAGGTTAAGATTTGACTGAAATATCTCATCTGCCCGCAGATAAATCACCATATCATACTGAACGTTATGCGAGTTAGAATACGATTCCATAAGTTCATAAGCCCGTTTCCAGAAGTAAAACATCTTGAACCCATTCAATCCCCACGTGGATGGATCTCGCGGAAGATCATGAAAAGACTGAATATCAGGAGCTTCATTCGTAAATTTCTTAACAGAGTACAGGTTAACAAAGGTATCTATATCTGCAGAACTATTTTCAGAATTATGAGCTAAAAAACTATCGTACTCGACGCCTACTGAAGTAACAACATGCTTTATAAATGATTCGTAGCAGTCTTTGTAACCGGTTATCCTTCCGCAAAACAAAAAGGCAACGCGCATTATGTCTTCTTATAGAATCTTTCTGGTAAATAGTCGGAGCATACGTATTCAGCCATACATATATCGTCTATCGTAAAGTTATGACGTTCAGGCATTACACAAACAGACTTATTCCCAAGAATATTGCCAGGATAGCACCAAATGTATTGCTTAGAGGTCAGTGTTGCTTCATCCGAATCATGCGTGAAACAATGAATGTTTCCCTGTTGAACGCACCTCTCTAACGCTGGTAGATGCTTGCAGTGAACCCACACGCGGGGATGTGTCAGTATAGATTTATCAAGTAATATATCGCTTGCTTTGTCATGGCCCAGCCACCACTTTCCATCAAGATACCATACATCAATTTCTACGCCCCAACCCTCGCGTAACCTATCGAGAATCTCGGACTCCTTATTTTCAAGGTGGGGGTTCGGACCATTTTTTAGAGCTCGGTGGCATATCCAATGCGGATTTGCAGGCCACGAGTCAACAATACGTCTCTGAGAATCGATCTGCGTCCAAGTACCAAACCCGTATTCCCACACTCTGGGAACAAACGTCAGAAGCGGTACGTGTTTATACGCAGCAACAATATCGTCAACGACCCCTAGGATCTCTGGAGTGGGAGAGGTGTGAAACCGAAAAAGAGTAGAATGACAGATATCTTGCGGGTGAGGTTCCACAATCCCCCCACACTTTTCACGTATCTGGTCTCGAAGTATATTTATATCATAATCGGGGTACCCGCATAGAAAAAGACCGTTGCGGGTTTTCGATACCCCGCGAAATTTGACAGTAAATGTCGGGAACGTATTTAAAATATCCCTCAGAACTTCGCTTTCGGGGCTAGACTGTGTATTCACACAAACCGGAAAGGTTTGTAGTTGAAACAGCGTAAAATGAAGTTTTCCACCGGTTAAGCCGTTTTCAGTATAGACTATACCGTATGAACTCAATATACTGAGGTGATCCATCAGAGCGTGATATTCGGGAGTTGGTATCCAGTCTCCCATGGCCCAAATCGCCTTGCAATATTCCGGTTCGGAAGATAGTATACCTGGTTGTTCCTTGGGAATACTTGAACGATTAATTCTTTCATATGTGTCTTTAAGACTCATTATCATTTACAACTGTTGTTATGTAAATGTATAAATCGATCGTATGCTAAGAATCGACGGGTGGTTTGGAAGATTCGGAAATAATATTCTTCAAGTAGTAAACTGTTTATTCTATGCAGAACAGCGAAACTACACTGCTATCATGTTTCCTCCTCACCCGTTTTTTACGCAGTGTATAATTCAGTTAAACGGGCGTGCTGTTTCCCAAAACCACCCTGTATCCAACTCGTTTTATTTTCTGCATGAAATTGGACTACGTTATCCATCTCCGGGTGAAATGCGACGACTAGCGCAAACATACATTCTCCCTATATTCGCAATACGCCCACCCCCATCGCAGCTCAAAACGTATATTCATCTTAGAGGAGGAGATGTATTCGGTGGAAACCACATTCCAAATGAATACGTACAGCCTCCGCTTGATTACTATATCAGGGCTGTAGGAACAGGGAATGTGACAGGTATGGTATACGAAGACAGGTCCAATCCGTGTGTTGACAAGTTATTGAACAACACATCAATTGTAAGCAGGAAAACGCGCTCGTTGGAAGGAGATATATCTGAACTGTTAAGTGCGGAGGTTCTCGTATGTGGATTCGGAACATTTGCATTTGCGATCTATCTTCTAAGCGCGCGCATACGTGAGATATACATTCCAGCAGACTATGTAAATAAATATTTGACTGGCGATTGGGGAGACGTAAAGGTTCATTTGTGCACCTTTCCAGGCTACATACACTTCGGAGGTTGGAAGAACACTCCCGAGCAACGTCAGTTGATGACTGAATACGTATGGGAGCCTCAGACGATCACGAACCACCCCCTTCCAGTCACTCCCTGGTATTCTTAAACACGTAATTACGGAGGAAATACTCGTAATCGGAAGGTACTCCTAGACCCCACATCTTTAAGCAGTTATGGGTTCGTATAGTAAGGCCTCGCCCTATTCCCATTGTGTAGACCGGACAGACATAGAACTCGTTCTTTACACGAATATTCTTCTCAATCATCAGCTCTGCATCCTTGATAAAGTCAGATCCTCGCTTCCAGCCGTAAACTCCTGTTGTCGCGAGCGGTCCAATGTACGTCTTCTCTGCCACCTGTGTGACGTGGCCGTTTTCGTTTATATTTGCATACGACCAACGAAGATCCGTTGGGTTCGGCTGTTCAAATGTTGAAATAACTCCATCAAAATCAGGATGAAACAAACACCGATAAAAATCTGGTGCGGACCACTCGAGAAACTGATCTGAGTTAGCGACAACCAGGGGAAACTCATTATCAATGAATTTCTTGACCGTTAGAACAGTACACGCAGCTCCCTCTGTGAGTTTTTCAACAGTATGAATGTGTATGTTCTCACCGGTCTTGAGCTCGTTAAATCGAGAAGCGTGTTCCTCCCGAACAATGATGTGGATATTTGCCTTAGACCGAAGAGTGGTGGGAACAATATTATCTACCACGCGCATGAACATCGGTACCCCAAATATAGGAAGAAACGGTTTGGGAGTTGTATATCCTTCGGTTTGAAATCGCGAACCCAGACCTCCCATAGGAATTACAATATTGATCTGAGCGGGTTCCTGACGACATCCGTACAGGGAAATATCACGCAGAAGAGCGGGAGTAATATCTAGGGCATCGACAACGTCGATGACTTTGAGCCCAGCTGTACGGGCAGCCGCTTTTCCTACTTCGCTGTCTTCGAACACATACGTCGTCTCTGGATCCGCTCCCAACATACTAACCGCCTTCTGGTAAATTTCGGGGGATGGTTTGGGGGCGTTTACGTCCTCGTTCGAAAGCACAACCTTAAACAGTGACATGTTAACTAGCTTGGTAAGAGATGTCTCGACAGTTGAACGAATACTGTTACTGCAACATGCTAAAATAAGTCCCTGCTCGTGCGCCCATAGAATTGCCTCGCGCGTTTTTGAGTAGACCGGCATCGGACCAATCATATCGAGTGTAATAGCCTGCTTCTCTTTGAACACTAGCGGCTTGTCTACGTCGACATTAAAATAAGTCTGAAGAACATCGAGTTTCTGATTGGTCGACCGCGCTTCAAGACGATCTGCGTGGAAGATCGTATCAATTGACAGCTTTGGGTATGCAGTATTCCACGCACGAATAAACGCATCACGATGGAGGGTTTTAAAATCGACCAGAACCCCATCGAGATCAAAGATAAAGGTCGTCATCTTGTATTATTACGTGATTCTATATCTCTATATCACTTTTGTGCGCTACTACTCTACTCTGTCTTCTTAAAACAGAAAATCTTGTAGGCACAACCTTCGCGCGTTAGAAATCGAATCCGCAGGTTGTTTTCTAGCGAAAACTCGTTCACGGCACGCGCTACAGGCTCCATCCAGTAATCATCTCCTAGCATCATTCCGCCAACCCGAATCTTCTTCCACCAGAAGGGAAGATCGCGCTTTACCGCCTCGTAAGAATGATCTCCGTCGATAAACACACAGTCAAGACCTCCATCAGCGATCTGCTCGTTCGTAATATCTAGACTCCGTGTCCGAAACCACATAAAGCGATCCTTCCATGGGCTGAGCTCTTGCCGAATAAGATCATGCATCTCATTGAACTGGTTGTTGTGTACTATTGGTTTACACTTCATAATATCCTCGGCAAATAAGTCGTTAGGGTAAAACTGCATGGGGTCAATAAGATACAACATATCTACAGCTGTCGTTTTAAGGACGTACTTCGCATGCGTTCCGTATCCAATTCCCACCTCTGCCACCTTTTTATAGTTATTTTCGTTAATAACGTTAGTAAACACTCCATAATACGATGGAGCCCATCCACCGGTAAACGTGTCATTCTTATCAACGGTAGTCCTGTAATAGCTCGCGAGTGTCTGCATGGTTTACATGGTAATAACGAATCGACCTTTAAATAGAATAATTTAACGCGCATCGAATTTTCCGTATCAATACATCCTGCGTTTGCAGCCTGTATTGAGCCCCGTTTCCGGGACCGTTATTTATTTAGGTTTTAGTTAGGATCACCACACACAACAAAACACCACAACCGTACGGTTCGGCGTTTAGTTGGAGTAGGCCAGGCCGCCCATGCCCGACATGACGCGGAGCACGTTGTAGTTGACGGCGTAGATGCGCACCTTGGCCGTGCGCTGCTGCTGGACCGTGTTGACGGACAGCGTGAGGTTGAGCGTGGCCTTGTCAATGCGCGAGAAGTTGCACGTGCCGCTGGGCTGGTGCTCCTCGGGCTTGAGCGCGAAGGAGTACACGTTGATGCCCACCGACGGCGTGCGGGTGTGGTGCTGCCACGGCTGCACCTTGTCGAAGTAGCGGCCCTCACGCTCGTCGAAGCGGTCCTGGCCGTTGAGCTGCACCTTGGCAACCTCCACCGGGTTCTTGCCCTCGCACTTGACGTTCGAGGCCAGGATGACCTTGGCGAGCAGGTAGTTCGTGGTGCCCTCGAAGAAGTTGTCTGCGCCCGCCGTGCCGTCCGTCTGGTAGATGCCCGAGCCCGTAGACAGACCCGGACCGACCGCAACACCGAGTCCGCCGATCTGGGACTGGGAGTAGGCGAAGCCAACGACGCCCGCACCCGAGCCAGCCGAGGCCGAGAACGTCGGGACAACCTGCGACAGGCCGCTGGCGCCAGTGTTGGTCGCCAGGGCGCCGCGGCCGAGCACCGCCGTCACGATGCCCTCCGTGGTCCAGTCATCCGAGTAGTTGAACGGCTGCTGGCCCAGCGCCTCCATGATCCACGGCGTCGGGGGCGCGTTGCAGTCGACGAACGAGTCGCGCTGGACGATCCAGACCAGCTCCTTGACGGGGTGGTTGAAGTTCATCTGGATCTTGTTCGAGGAGGCCGTGACCGTCTCGTCGCCCGTGAACTGCAGCTGGTCGATCAGGTACTCGTGCGACTGCTGGGCGAAGCGGCGGCGCTCCTCCGTGTCGAGGTAGACGTAGTCAATGTACAGCGACGCGGCAACCAGCTGGAGCTGGGAGACGGCCGTGACACCGTTGCCGAGGTAGATCGTGGACGGGTAGGTCGGCAGCACCGAGAAGTCGCCAACCTGCACGTCAGCGTAGCAGCAGTTGTAGTTCTGCTCGAACTCGACGTTGATGCGGACCTCGTGGTACTGGAGAGCAATCAGCGGGATCGCCAGGCCGGGGTTGCGGCAGTACCAGAACTGCAGGGGGATGTACAGCGTCTTCAGCGGCGTGCCGGCGCGGGACAAGCACGAGTTGGTGGCCTCCGACGCGGCGCAGGTGGCATCCAGCGCAACACCCGCCGTGTCCTTCAGCAGCACGAGGTCGGCGGAGTTGCCAACCATGTCGTCGAACGACACCTGGGTGCCGACGGGCTGCGTCAGCTGCGTCCAGATCTGCATCCAGTCGCCGTACTGGCGGTCAATGCGAGAGCCGCCGATCTCGATCTCGACCTGCTTGATGAGGCGGTGGCCGACGTAGTTGAGCCAGCGGAAGCGCGTGCCCGTGGAGCCAGCCGTGTTCAGGTTGATCTGGGGCAGCGTGACCTGGATGTACGTGCGGTACATCAGATCGGCATTGCGGCTGATGACGGCCGTGACGCGGCGGCCGAAGTCAGCCTGGCCGTTGAACGTCACCTCAATCGCCTCCATGGCGAAGTTGGTGTGGCGCTTGTACAGCACCTTCCAGAACGTAATCTGGGGATTGCCCGAGATGTAGATATCCTGCGCACCATACGACACGAGCTGCATGAGTCCACCTCCCATATTGTGTTTATGTTCCATATCAACATTATTTTTTTCTCCTGGACCCACGCGGCGGAAGAGAATAAAACGACCGCGTCCTCGTGATATATATTTTTTTCTTTCACTAGGAGATATGGATCCTCTTCTCTTCCCGACGAGCAATGTCCTCATCAACACCGTTTTGCGTTCACTTGTTCTCATCGCGATCATGATGGTCGGATTCGGCACCAACCTGTACGTTGCTTACTGGGGTGCGGTTGTCCATGACACTATTTCGCTTCTCTTGGTATACTCGTACCCACTCTCGGCCTTTGCGTATAAGTTCTAGACACTCATTCTGCATATATGCAATCTCATAACGAGGATCTCCTCCCGTGTTGCAGCAGCGATATTCGGGGGGCAGGGGTAGGCGAGGATAGACCCCGTTCAGCCAATCATCACAGTACCAGTTCTTGATTTCTGGAGGAAAGAACTTTCCATTAAAAATTTCAAGGTGTGTGCGATGAACCATCGCCTGTGTCAGGATCGTTGTATTTCCATCATTTTGCGGACCCGTCATCCCAATGTTTCCATTCGCCTGTAAAAGTCGAATTGAGGCATCTACCCACCCCGCTTTCAGAAACTTAATATCGTCTCCGCACTGGTAGAGGTAATCACAACCGTCATTATAGGCTTTCAGGGCTAGGATATTCCAGATAAGTGTCACATGACCTTTAGGAACATCAACAGGGATCCACTGAATATCAGAATGAACTCTCTGAAAAAAGTCGCGAACGTCTGTCCGTATATAAAACGGGTCGTCGGAGTCATACCCGATGTAAAAGGTATAGGAGTATCCCGGAGACATTGTCTCGATAAAGGTTGCCAGCATAGAGAGAAAATACGAGTGTCTAGGATAGGTCCAATCTCGTCCGCGAGAGGTTGTAGGGAGAATAATACCCACTTTCATTATAATGAGCCTTATTTCTACCATAACGGCATACTCGTATACGGATCAAATATCAGCTCTAGCCGTTGCTAAGTCTCCCTATAACAATTCCGGAAATTCGTATACAGTTCTTTATGTTGGAACATCAAACGGCAACATATACGTATACAATGAACTTGAGGACACTATCGCCATGCAAAGAGTCGTTCCCACGGGGTACGTCGGATCATTATCGGGAGAAATCACAGGGTTAACGGTCGACCCGAATGGAAAATATTTATACATCAACGCCCCTTACGATAATCACTGTCTACGCATATCCATCGCCTCTATAGACTTAACATCACCTTTGCCAGTACTCACTGTTCCTATCGATCGTGATATCTATCGCTTTGGAGACAATACTGGAAATATTATTGTTGATTCACAGGGGGTTGTGTACATTATAACGCAGCGCGGACAAACCATTTCTACAATCGAGAACTATGGAAGCTCGTTTATAAACTCATTTTTTTCGAACCAAGGGCCTACCCTGAATTTCAAGGGAATCGCGCTATCACCAAACGAACAGAGAATTTATGCATCGGAATTCAATTTTGGAAATATTTATTACTACGATTTCTTGTCGAATCAACCAACGTTTAACATAATAAACTCGAGAGGAATTCAGACCGGTCTCCGCGCCATTGTCACTTCGGGGAATAACATCTTCTATACCCAGAAAGATAGCGTATATGCCGACAATAAATATCTCAACACAATTGTGCGAGTAGTAGGAAGTGGAATAAATGCGTATGTCCCAACAACCGACCCCCAGAAGTTTACGTTATTTAAGACCAATGCCCTTGCGGTAAATGATGTAGGTGATATCTATATATCTGCATCGAATAATTTCAACCAAAGTACGCTATACAAGGTTAGCTTTGGGCTGATTCCTCGTAATAATTACCAGGCTCCTCCTCCTCGCCAGCAGATTCCGATTCTACAGCCCTATCCGACAACAAGCTGCAAACGAATTGTTGAGCCCTTCAATCCAAGGCTGCGATTCGGTTGGGGGCTCACAAATACCAAGAAACCGCCTATTCTGGATGTTCGCAAAAGCCCGTTATGTTGTCCGCCGCCGATTGTGAACTGTCCCGTAACCCCCTTTTACTGTTTACCAGCACCACCTCCGGTTGTTCCCCCACAGCCCGTTGCTCCCATATACCCAACGACCGTAACGACCCGACAGCTTGGAGACCATTTTCTCTCCTCTGGGTTTCGTAATTCAGTAGTAGCAGAATCTCAATATCTACTCAGTACATCCCTAGCACTGTCCACATCAAACACGCGCACACTTCCTGCGATTGGTCCACTTGGTGAAGTGTACTATATGACCCAGGGAGGTACACTTCTCAAGATATACAATAACCAAATTGTTTGGAGGTTTGCAACCGGATCAGCCGTAAACAATGGAGGACCTGTGGTATCCCCAACTGGAGCCATAGTGTTTGCTACCGACGCCGGAAGTCTTTATCGCCTTGATTCAAATGCAACTGTTCTAGGTGGTTACCCTGTTCGCCTCGGTCAAGGCGTTCTCGGGACACCACTGTCGATAACAAATGGATCATTTGACTACGTATTTTGCGCATACGGAAATACGATTGGAGCGTTTCAAGCATCGAACGCTGGAGTTGTTTGGACGGGTACGACACAGAGGAACGGAGAGCTCTTTCGGTCGTCAGTATCGACAGACGGAATTAATATATTTGTAGGAACAGACCAAGCAAACGTATACTGTTATGTCGCCCAAACAGGGTACCTCAATTGGGTATACAATACAAATACTACAGGAAAGTATGTGTTTACACCATATTTAACCGCGAGCAATATAGGCATTACGGTTCAGAATGACAACAATATTTTTATTTTGAACAACACAACCGTTCGTACGACAGGTCTTGATCTCTATATTCAGTATCCCGGCATTTCGGTCGTATCCCCACCAGTCTTGTCCACGGATCCAACCGGAAATTTGTGGGCTCACGTGATTGCTGGAAATGCAAACAACGAACAACTTTTATATGCCTTTGGAGGTATCAATGCATCGGGAGCACTAGGCGGACAAGGTGCATACACGACGGTATGGTCATCGCCCCCTTCTGAAAAAATACCACTTTCGTTACAAGCCCCGGTAGTTGATTCGTCTGGTTTTGTCTATGTGTCTTCTGTATCTGGAACGGTGAATCAATACAATGCATACTATAGGGGAGGAGCTACACAGTCCTATGTATCTAGACTTATTTTGAACGGACAGACGACTGGATTGGTTCCTATACAGGTTTTCACAACTCCTCTTATCACAGGACAAAATACCATGTATGTGTTTGGTTCAAACGCATCAAATCAAACGACGTTTATGTATACGATTTCAGGTTAAGTTATGACATCATACGGGGTGAGATGTGCATGGCTTCCAACTCCTGTAGCCACAGCTTGACAGCATACGGAATCGTCTTATCCTCAAGGCCCGCCTTCGAGCCACACGACCTACACTCATAGAGACGATCCTTCTCGTTGATTGTAGAGAGCGAACCGCAAGAAGAACACACACCGGTCGTGAACGGGTCGGATACATCCATCAGACGCTCCTTCGTGAATGCGGCCGCACCGTGCGTAATGAAACAGTCGCGCTCCATCTCGCCTACACGCAGACCTCCGTCGCGAGCACGGCCCTCGCATGGCTGGCGGGTCAGGGACACAATGGGACCGCGTCCACGCGAGTGCGCCTTGTCGATCACCATGTGCTTGAGGCGTTGGTAATGTGTAGTTCCCATAAAGATCTCTACTTCCATCTGCTCGCCGGTCTGACCGTTGTACATGATCTCGTTGCCATATGGGTGCATTCCAAGATTGTGCATGTGTTGCTTGAGATCCTCGATCCCGAGATGAGAGTAGGGCGTACCGTCGCCCAGATTGCCCGTCTGAACACCTACCCGGCTATACATCGTCTCCAGCAACTGCGCGATCGTCATGCGGGACGGAATAGCGTGTGGATTCATGATGATATCGGGACGCAGACCGCTTGCCGTAAAGGGCATATCACACTCATCTAGAATCATTCCACATGTACCCTTCTGGCCGGCACGCGAAGCAAACTTATCACCGATCTGGGGAGTACGCTCGGCAATCACCCGCACCTTGACGAAGGGGTATCCGTCCGAGTTCTTATCCTGCCACACACCGTCAATACGGGCAGGCTCGGAGTTCTTGTGGGTCGTCGATAGATCGCGGTACATGTACCCATGCGGATCAGACCTTAGATTCACAACTTTGCCGATGACCACGTCATTCTCCTGTACGACGGCGTTCTTGATCGGAATGCCGTTCTCCTGAACCGCGTGGTAAGACGTGTTCTTGAAGGCCTTCGTGTTCTCGTGACGGGGCTTGGAGAACCGCTCCTCGCGCCCGCTGGCCACGTTACGGTGCTCCTCGTCCTTGTAGACAGTGTAGTAGTACCCGCGCATGAACCCGCGCTTGAGGGACCCGCGATTGAGGATGACGGAGTCCTCCTGGTTGTAGCCCGAATAACAGGCGATGGCCACAATAGCATTGCACCCGCTCGGCATCTTGTGCATATTCAAGATCGACATGATCTGTGTCTCCACGATCGGGCGCTGGGGTGAGGCCAACAGGTAAGCGTTCTTGTCTAGACGCTTGTGGTAGTTCGAGGCATACAGGGTCATCGCCTGCTTCGCCATCGCCGACTGGTAAGCGTTACGCGGCGACTGGTTATGGTTCGACAACGGAATGATGGAGGCCATATGGCCGAGAATCATATGCGGATGAATCTCGCAGTGCGTGTGCGTAGGACCCACTTCACACGGGAACATTGCGATATGCGCAACTTCGGACTCGTTGGCGTCAATGTAGCCAACGCACGTGGAGATCCACTCGGCCCACGGCGTTCCCTCAGGAGGCACGGGTAGAATCTTGCCGTTCTCCACGCGGAAGACGGGGCGCACGAGCCGACCGGCGTCCGTCTCAATAATGATGCGGGACTGGAGAACGTTCCATGCCACCGACACGTGAGGGTGGATGCGGCACGAATGCTTAGCACTCTTGAGACGGTCGTATACCTCCTTCGGCTTGGACGTGTATGCGATAATGACACCGTTGACGAGAATCGCAACGGGGCCGCTGGACCAGACATCGGTGATCCACTCAACATCTGGGATCTCGCGAAGGAAGTTTGTCACCACGAAGGAGGGAACGTGGGTGGAAATGGTAGACATCAAGCTCATCGTCTTCACGATACCGACCGAGTGACCCTCTGGCGTCTCGACGGGGCAGACAAATCCCCACGAAGAGCCGTTGAGCTTGCGAGGAGCCAGCAGCTTACCCGACTTCTCTACCGGAGTCTGGATACGGCGGATGTGCGAGAGCGTCGCATTGTAGGACAGGCGATTGAGAACCTGTGAAACACCCGACTTGGTAGCGTTCGAGAGAGAGGTGGACCCTGATGTCCCGAGACCCTGAACGGTGAAGTTGCCGGTTGCCAGCGCCTGCTTCAGTTTGCCCTCGATGGATGAGACCTTCATGATCTTGTAAAGGTTGGAGAGAACCAGCACATCGAGCGGTTTGCCCGAACGCTTCCAGTTATCATTATTGATTTCGTGGACGAACTTGGACCGAATGTCCTTGCATACCTTCTGGAACAGCTGGCGGAAGAGATGGGTAAGGAGCGATCCTGTCGTGACCACACGCTTGTTGGGGTAGGCGTCGCGGTCATCGGATGGAATACGGTTGGCAGACGTATCGAGAATCTTCCGGACCATACTCACCAGAATCTTGACCTTGCGTGCGACGATGACGGCGGGGTCAAGGGTCTCACCGGCCAGCGTAATGTGCGGAAGGAACTCGGTGAGGAGCAGGGCGCGAACATGGGACGTCTTATCCTCGACCGCTGGAGGATATTGCAGATGATGGGAAAGATACTCGATCGCCTCCTGCTGGGTGAATACGCCAATATCCGCACATTCCTTAAACGATGCCATCAGCGGATCAGTCTCCTCGACCCCGAGGAGTTGATAGACCTGCTTGTCCGTCTCGATCCCGAGACAGCGGAAGAACACCATCATCGGAATGTCCTCGCGGAAACGGGGGATGCAGATGGTGAGAGGGTAGCCGAGACCGTTGAACTTGCTCGACATCCGGATCTCCAGCTTCTTGGGAGGCAGGGTAAAGCTCTCGTGCAGAGACTTCATCTCGACCGAGTGCGTGTGCTTGGTCGTGGTCTTCTTGTTGAAGAAGGCCATGATACGGTTATCCGCCACTTTCTCCTGCGACAGAATCACGCGCTCGCCGCCGTGAATGATGAAGTACCCGAACGGATCCTGCGGACACTCGCCCATCTCCTCTAGAGTCATCGGGTAATCCTTGAGAACGCAGAGCGAAGACCCCAGCATCACGGGAATCTTGCCGAGGGAGATACCCTCGAACGTCTTGGTCTCTTCCTTGAACTCCGTCAGATTGGGACCGCTGTACGAGCGGACCTTCAGATGAATATCCACAAACATCTGAGCGGCATAGGTGAAGTTGCGGATACGCGCCTCGTGCGGCAGCATCTGCTTCAGACGACCCGTCGCCTCCTGAATGCGCGGCTTCAGGTAGGACACGTTGTCAAACGAGAGTCGGAACTCGTACTTGTACTTCTTCGTCGCCTCGTCCTGATCGTGCCATACCACGATGGGCGGTGTCGATCGCAGAATCAGGGGGATCTTGTTGCGGAGAAAGTCTTCGTAGGGTTCAATTTGCGACTCAGAGAAACGCGAAACTCCATTCTTGAAATAGGAACGTACTGCCTCCATTGTGTCGTATCTTGATACTAGCGACCTCGCCGTAAGTTTTTATCCGTTTTGAGTAAGAAGGTCTTGTATGCCCGCAAGCGACGGTCCTACCAAATACACTATCATTAAAGAGGGAAGTGATCCCGCGTTTAATGGTAAGGATCCATCGACGCGCGTGTCAACGATTACGGCTCCCGTAAATCCAGTTGGAATGCCGAGCGGTCCTGGATTTGGGGGTCGCCGCAACCGCGTTCGCCGCTCGACCAAGACGTTCCCCAAAGGAATCCTGCGGAAGACGGCAAAGATTGTTCCCGCAAAGAATCCGTCAAAGGCCCCTGCGACCCGTAAGCGTTCAGTGAAGTTAATGACAGAGAAGGGTCTCGAGAAGGCGCGTAAGACTGCGAAGGCGAAGGCCGCGAAGCTAGACGTCGAGACAATACGTAAGAAGTTGATTGAGAAGAAGATTATTGGAGCTGAGAAGAAAAATATTCCTCCTACGGTTCTTCGGGTTCTTTATACTGACTCGGTGGGAGCGGGACTTCTTTCTTGATAAGACTATATAATGACAAAAGCGTGGGGTCCACTTGGGTGGGCAACACTCCACACAATTGCTGCCCTCTACCCCGATTTTCCGTCCCAGTTTGAGCTGGAACTCCTAAATCGGTTTCTCAGGTCGTTTACCAGTACAATTCTTTGTCCGAGTTGTCTTCAGCATTTCGCAGAAATGGTAGAACTCTATACTCGGAGGTACCCTTCTTGGAAAAACAGCCGTCGCACTGTTTGTGAATTTGTGTTCCGCGCCCACAACACCGTCAATAAGCGCAGTCACAAGAAGATTTATACGCTCGAAGAAAGCATTGTCGAACTCCAGTCCCAGATCCCTGACTCGGAAACGGCTAAAGTAAGGCGTCAGCAGTACCTTGTGTATATACGGAACGATTGGATGAAAAATATGACATTAACCGGCGTATCTGCCGCCCCCAAACTAAAGGAACTGAATACCATCGAAGAGGAATACTGGGCGAGGCGTTCGTTTTCGTGGTCGGATATTCGGGTGCTTGGAGAGTTCAACGTATCACCAATCAGCGAACAGGCGTCTGTTCTTGCGGCAGGGGGGACGATCGTTCCCAAAATAACCATGCCCCAGACAGGTGGGTTCAAACTGGGGAATATTGGAAAGATTGGACCGAGGTCATCTCTTCGGTAGACAGGGGCAGAGAGATTCGTGGTTCGCACTCCCACGCATAGCGCCGCATCCACGCAATACGCGTATCGGTTTCCTCATTGTACATTTCGTCTGGGAAGGCTACTCGCTTCTTAGCCCTCCGAAGCGAATCGTGCGGAAGAATGAATTGTAGCTGCTTCGTTACCGTAAACTTGGGTTCTTCAGCCGACCACTGAACCGGAATCTCCTCGTATCGCACCAGCTGCTGAACGAGAGGGGATTCGGGGTAAGGATACACCCAATTCCAATCGAGACACTCGTTCTCACAGAAATAGTGAAGAGTCCAATGAAATGTCTTCCAAAATGCACCCACCACTTGGGCGATATTAGTAGTTCCATCCAGAATGTGAAGATTGTAGCGTGCCTCGAAATGCCGCCCGTCTGCCGAGAAAATTGCCTTCTCAGCCGGCTTATCGCGGGTCCTTACCCGCTCCGTATAAAACTTCATCTCCTGTGTCTGCGCTGTCTGCAGAAACGCCTGACGACCCCCTGCCGTCAAGAGATCAGGTTCGCCCGCTTGGCGATAACATTCGATAGCGCGATCGTGTCCGTTCTCGCGGAGAGAAAACATACCGACAGGGGGCATAAAATCATTGCCGAAACAGAGGACGCAGAGTGCGACGTACTGCTGGGGATTCATCGGAAGTTTGCGGGCGAGGTCAGAGATGTTTAGAGTGGAGTACCCTTCCGCCTTTGACTGGAAATTCTGGTTCTCACGAAGGAGGGAGAGCGAACACAGGCGCTCCTGTGCCAGAGACAGGAGAATCAGATCGGCATCCAGACCGTAGATGACAGTATTCGACCGCTCGGTGGCAGGCAAGGTCTTCAACCACTCAAACAGCTTGTGTTCGCCCTCACCTGGAAGATCGGTGGACGACATAATGACCTGCGGAAATCGGGCTCGAACTGCCACGTCCAGCTCCTTCATATACGGAGTTCCTGGCGAAATCTGGTTACGGTCGAATACTGGGTTCCCCTCTGCGATACGGAAGCGACGGTAGCGCTGTTGTACGATCTTGGCGTAGGGAACCAGACCGTCCATCGCAATATACAGGTGGTTACGGGGAGTACATGTGTCCGCAAGGAGAGTAGCCAGAGCTTCTAGAATACTCTCGATGGGTCGGGCGTCGTCCATATAGGTGTGAATCAAACAGTTAAAATCGATGGCAAGGACATTGGGTTCCAAACGAGTTCGGACACGAGACACGATTGTCTTGTGAGCCTTAATCAGGCTAACGAAGTAAAAGGGTATGCCCATTTATGTATATAATTTGTCTTGGCTGAAAGTAATGCCCAAGCAAACAGGTGGGGGAATTTTGGAGACTCTACAAGTAAACTGGATCTATGTGCTCGCAGGTCTTGTTGGGATTGTCGTACTGTATTGGCTCCTGTCTCGCAACTCTTTTACGCCGAAGGTGAAGGAGGGCATGGGCGGATGCTCGAAATGCCCCAAGTCGCGGGGAAGTCAGTGAAAACGGGTTCTGATCTCCCTAACCGAATAGAGAGTAACTTAAATACAAGATGACGCGTGTCGCAGGTGTTCTTCAGCTCACCAGCAAGACGCGGTACGGCCTAACCTCTCGCAATGTCCCCATGTATCTCTTCAGTCCGTTGAATACCGTGTTTCCGCAAATGATCGTGGCATCCACCCACAAAGATCTCAAGAAGAACATTCTCGCAGTTGCCGAAAAGATCAATGACGACGCTCTCCCGCGCGGACAAATCGTTGATGTCATTGGAACGTGCGGCGATCCTTTGGCCGAGCGTAAGGCGATTCATGTAGCATATTCTCCCAATTACTGGACCAAGATTCCTGCGACCGAATATCCCTCCTTCAATCGTCCGATTCTGGATGTTCCTACCATCAACATTGACCCAGAGGGCTGTGTCGATATTGACGACTGTATCTCCATCTGGGAAACCGACGAAGGCATCACAAAGGTCGCTATCACGATCGCCGATGTGGCTGAGTGGGTGCGCGTCAATCCATGGATGTCCCACGCTCAGAATATCGGGCAATCGCTCTACGACGGTGGCGTTCCTGTTAGGTCCATGTTCCCCAAGACGCTGGAAGAGAAGATGTCTCTTCTGCCCGGCGAGAAGAAGCTAGGGTATACATTGTTCTTCGACTGGTCCGGAAATGCTATCTGGAACCCCCATTTCAAGGAGGTTGTCATCATAAACAAGAAATCATATACTTACGACAACTGCCGTCTAGCCACCGAGATCCCGATGGATACACTGCGAGCCATCTGCGAGCATATGGCGGGAAGGAAGCCGCTCCTAGATCCGCACGACTGGGTAGCAGAACTCATGATTTACTACAACAAGCAGATGGCGAATTCTCTCACCGTGATTGGCAAGGGTCTGCTACGGCACCATTCTGCTCCCAACGCCGAGAAGCTGGAGAAGTACGAGCGGCTCGGTCTGAATGCGCGGATGTTCGCGTACGCGTCCGCGACCTACGAACACGTATGTCCGGAAATCATGCACTGGGGCTTCCAGACGCGGTACTGTCACGGTTCGTCTCCGATTCGGCGGTGGGCGGACGTGGTAAACCAGATGGCGATGAAGGGAATGGAGGTTCCTAATGCCAAAGATGATTGCAACCGGCTCCAAACGTTTGCGAAGAAACATGCGCGAGATCTGGCGTTCCTCGATATTCTCCAGCGGCGGCCCGAGGATATCAAGGGTACGGTGATATCGGCTACCCGCATCTGGATCCCCGACTGGAATCGCTTGATTACCAGTGACAACACCTTCCCCGAAGGGACTCCGGTCAAGGTGACGTACTTCCTTGATATGCAACGACCGACTTGGAAGCAGCGGTTGGTGTTTCATGTTAAAACGGATTCAGAGAGTGGCAGACTCTAGATTTAGCAGACAAAATGAAAGACTCTCAGATCATGAAGATTCATTTCAATGTTGGCGACTACCCTTACGACTATCAACTGGAGATCTGGAAGAACGAAGATGAATGCAAGTTCTATATTCGGGAGTGTGACGAGAAGGTCCCTCGAGACTTTGACCCATTCCTGACCGTCGGTCAAACGCTTCGATGGATACATACCGGCAAAGCAGATACCAATTATATGTGGCAGGATATTGACTTCTTCAGTGGTGCAGAGTTTCAGAAGAAGTACGTTCTGGATATGCGGTGGGAGGAACTGGTAGATTCGGGAGCGCTGCTTCCGCTAAGTTTGAGCATCACGTTTCCTCAGAAGAAAATAGTGGAGTAAAGGAGTATGTCTTTCCACTATGGAAATATACTTAATTTTTACCGTCCCCAGTCCAAGAACAGATTAGTTACTGTTGGGCTTGTCACGTTCATGGTAGGTGAGTCATCGGAAACCATAATTGTTTCGTGCTTTACCGAAACTGGATCACTGTTCATGAACGGAAAGTTTGCTCCTTCTAATCAAACCATCGGAGAAACGCTAGGATGGTTTATTGGCGAACAATTATTTGAGATACATATTGAAGACCTCTTTTTCCAGAACGGAAAGAAACCTGAACGTCCTGCCCATCATTGGGAAAGGGGGGCATTCTATATGAGCCGGTGGAAACAGTATGCGAAAACTGATATTCGCGTAAGGGTAACAGTTCGCGTCACCGATCGCGACCAAAACGAATCCGTTCATATTGATATTCCAGATCAGGCAACTATACCTTCTTACAACCATGAATCAACCACATCTCCGCCATCCTTCTCCCGCAGCTCCCGATGATCCTAACTTCTATTCGGATAACGACTTCAAGGTCGGTGAATTTGATGACGAACATGATGGAGACCTCATATACGTTCGCTGGTCTGAATACCACCGTCGGCCGTACATGTACTCATACCTCGATGAGCCTACCCAGTGGGTAGGTCTGGATTGGACGATTCGTCAGACCGTAGCAATTGGTCTGGGAATGTCAATTGACTATGTGCCAACTGTTGTTGGCGGAATACTCTACATCCATCGCGAAATGCCCGACGAGAACGGTCGGCCTACGCACCAGAATATTGAAAATTATCACGAGATCGAGGACATTCTGGATCGGCGGTGGGAGGACTATACTCCCAATCGCATACTCGTATCTTTCTCGGCGGAATAAATAAGGATGGACGTTCGCAAGAAACTTCGTGAAGTGTCTAGAAAAGCAGTTCTTCTTGATCGTCTAGACAAGCTGATGGCGAAGCGTCGGGGACGGGAACATGAAAAAGGGAAAAAGTCGGTCGTTACTGATCGGGAAGAGATTGAGTTTTTGCATAAGGCGATTGCGACTGCCAACAAACGGGCGGCGACACAAACACGGAAGGCCGGACGCCGGAAGAGGCGGACGGTCTATAGCCGCAAGTAGAGGGAGTCAGGAACAACCAGACCCCGCACGAGGTCCGGTCGGATCTCGCGCAGAGTTTCTAGAACCTCTAGATTTTTTGTAATCGTTGCTAGGGTGATCCACTCGTCCACGATATTGGCCGTCTTCAATATCGCTTTCATGAAGTTTCCCTCGTACACTTCATACTCGGAACACAGAACCGCCATCTCATCGCCGTGCATCCAGCGGTAGACGATCTCGGGCCAGTAATTGTGAATAGTCCAGTACTCGGATTGGCTCTTGGGGTTCTCGCGAGCACACAGATTTTGGGCGATGGCGTGGACCGACAAGAGCGCACTCTTAAGCGTATCGGGGACCCGCAGTCCCCACGCACTAATGGGTTCCTCCGTCTTCTCGCCTTCTACGAAACACGAGAGTAGAGCCACCACCTCTTCTCGAGGCAGGACAAATCCTCGCTTGAACATCGCTGACATCACGAGAGGATGGCCCTCATTAATCTCCGATGCCATGACTCCCATCTCCGTCAGCGTCTCGCCCTCAGCATATCCGAGCGATTGGAGATTGGCGAGGAACGGTACCTGAATGGCCTTGAATGCCTCGATCTTCTCCTGAAGCAGGGCAATTGCCGCCTGATTCTTCTTGAACTCCTTGAACTCCTGCCACCCCTTCTCCCACTTGGGTCCCATATGCTTGTTCTTCCACGAATCGAGCGACGACTGTGCCTTCTTCCGCTCGGCATTCTGGGTCATGCGAATCTGCGTCTCATACGTGTCGCGCAACTCATACTCCCCGATATCCAGTCCCGCATACTTCATCTGCAGCTCCAGAAGTTCGGCCTGCCGCCCCTCCGTCTCCATCTGGCGCTGGACGTACCAGTACGACTTCTTCACCAGTCCCATCCACCCCATCGTCCCGCTCTGGAGACACTTCAGGAGGAAGTCGTAGTGGAAATCCATCCGCGATTCTAGGGACTGCTGCTTCCCCGTCATCATGCGCTGCACGTCCTCCACCGTCTCGGGCTTGCGATCAGGGAGGTAGTACACGAACCCGCGCGTATCCTTTCCACGCCGACCCGCGCGACCCGCCATCTGGATGTACTCGTCCGTCCGCAGCATTCGCAGCCCCTCGGCCGCATCATCGAACTTGCGATAACTCGTGAAGATCACCGTCTTGGTTGGCATGTTGATTCCTACAGCAAACGTCTCGGTCGCAAACAGCAGCTTAATCATTCCGCGCGAGAACAGCATCTCCACGATCTCCTTGAGAACGGGCAGCATCCCGCTGTGATGGAATGCTACGCCCTTCATTAGGAGGGCCATTAGGGTATGGTACTGCGGCAACGTTTCCAGATCAGAGTACCGATGCAGATGGAAGCGCACAATGTTCTTGATTGCCGCCCCCTCTGATGTGTCGATGAGGGTAGAGGAGACTTTCGCCGCATACGCCTCACAGTTCTTGCGAGAGAACACGAAGAACATCGCCGGCAGCTTTTCCTTGACGTTCAGATCATCAATCATCTCATTCATCTGATGCAAGAAGCCAGTAGAACGGATTTCGCGCTGAAGAACGGGATCACCGGCAACTCTCGCCTTTACTGCATCCGAGTGCTTACGCTGTGCATCCTCAATACCCTTAAGATGACGCAAGTAATCGGTATAGGCTTCCTTATGGAATACATCCTTCTCATCAAGCAGAAGCTTCTCCCCTACACGGTGTTCCAGCGGAACCACCCGATACTGTGTAGAGATAAGGTGCATCGGGACCTGTTTCATTTCACCGATCCACTCAGCAAAGACTGCTGGGCTATCAATCGTTGCAGAGAGGAGAATCAGACGAATCGTCGGTGGCAGGAGGATCAAACACTCCTCCCAAACCTTTCCACGCGCTGGGTCGTTGAAGTAGTGGACCTCGTCAAAGACCACAGCATCGACACCGTCTAGAGACAGCGAGGCTGTAGACCCCACACCCTCTGTTGACGATCCGATCTTAAACAGCAGATTACGGAGAATCTCCGTTGTCATTACTACCACATCGGCCTGTGGCATGAACTTTATATCGCCAGTCATGATCCCGACCTTGTTGGGATACAGGGTCTTGAGATCATTGAATTTTTGGTTGGACAGTGACTTGATAGGGGTGGTATAGAATACGCGCCCACCCCGCTTGAGCGAATACTCGATCTGGTACTCGCCCACCAGAGTCTTGCCACTGCCCGTCTTGGCGGTAACCAAGACGTTCTCGCGAGCTTGGATAGCGGCGACGGCACATTTCTGAAAAGGATCCAGAGGAAACGTGTAGTTCGTCTCAACCTCGGGAGCCCGCGTAGTATCTGCGATTCGGAGCATTTTGTCTTTCCTTCTTGTTCTTTAGTCAATGAGGCCTGAACGTTTCCGTTTTACCTTAAAAGAGTGTCGGGGCGTTCGCGCGGCAGTACGCTCCGTCCGCGAAGTAGTAGACGAAGTAGAAGGGGCCGAACACGAGGGCGAGGAAAAATCCAAAGATCTTCTCTCCAAACGATCCCGAACGACCGAAGCACACGAGGGAGAAAAAGAAGGCGGCGACTCCAAACAGAACCCACGATAGAGCAAGAACCGCAACGAAGGTTGTGCGGACTTTCTCACCCTTCGCTAGCGGCGCTGCCGAGGCAGTGTCCGCGGACTTAGACTCTCCTCCCGAAGCAGACACCTTCGATGACGATGATGTAGCACTGCCCGTTGTCTTTTCAGTCATCTGCTTAACACCCGGCGATCCAGCAGGAAGACCTCCAGCGGCACTCGCTTGCGATGACGTGGGGGCATTGCGACCAGGGGAATTCGCGGGTAGAGACGACGAGGTAGATGCTCGCGAGTTAATGACGTGATCTGTCGATCCATTTGTTGATAATGGCGGAACATAGGATAGAGGTGGAGTTCCAGACGAAGTCGATCCAGACGGGGCGGGGGACAACGAGGAGTCGGACGGTCCACCAATATTCATTGGGTACCAACGACCATCACTTCCAGCGGCACATGGTATTGTCCCTGCAGGCGCTGGTCCATTTCCCGGCTGAGGATCCTGCGGTGTGAGGGTCCCCGATGAATCTGCAGAACATGCTTTGAGTCCCTGTAGAGTATTTCCCATTATATCTTGTTTGTGAAGAATTTACGGCTTCATTGTGGAGAATACCGTTCGTGCCAGATCGTGCGCGTCCTCTTCCGTAATGTTCGCGATCGTCCGGGCAACGCCGCACAGACCCTCGTGAATCTCCTCCCACTGCTCGTCGTTCCACGGAACTTCGGTGGTGCGAGGACCGCGACCAGGAAAGTTCTCCAGAAGAACCCCGTCTTTCTTTCCCTTCATGAACATGTAGCATCGGAGCTGGACGAAATCGTAGGCAGGCGGAACCGTCCAGAATCGCTTCCGGTTCTTTGTTTCCACGACCTTCTCGCCCTGCATCCCGTCGAGATACCCAATGAGACGGTAATCAGAGCACTCGAAGTCCACAAACGTATTGCGACCTGTCACTTCAATGCCCGTAGCTGCCGCATGATCGTTTTCGGCCTTGTCTTCCAGCTTAGTTCCCCGCCGCTTCTGGATCTCGGATGCTAGAACCTGGTGCTCCTGCGTGCTCTCTATCGCCATCTTCACTTCAGGGAGGACACACAACGTGAGGAGCTCGTTCTCAACGGTTGTCTGCCCTGCAATGACTCGCGCGACAACTTCCTCGAGTGCTACACACGTAGGTGGGCGCTTTCCCTCCAGCGTCTCCTGCACGACCTGGCGAACATGTTCCTGCTTGAAGGCGCTGATCGCATTTTCCACTTGTGCGTCGGACGTAGCCCCAACCGCCTGATCCACAGACTTCCACATAGCCTTGAGGGCGGAAGGAGATGCCTCGGCGACAATTTCGCGTTCGTTCTTGACCCCCATAGTATCCTTTAGACCTAGAATTGCCGATTTGTACTTGGGCATGCCGGTGAGAACCTTCAGGAGAGTCTCATTCTTCGTACGGTAGGGATTACGGCCAAGGAGAGATGCGACATCGGATGCGGAGAAACGGGGCTTCATTTTACTTGCTTACTTACCCTCTATCCAACGCCGTTTCTCTAATCCGTTTTACGCGAAGAAGTTCACGTACTCAGGACCCGCACAGTTTCGAGCAGATACCATCCGTGCAAATACCCTATCGCATTCGGGATTCGAGGCCCTTGCCATACCTACCGGTTCTGGTCCAAACTCGCTAACCAGTTTATCATAGCGCTCCTTTACCTGAAGCGCTTCGGGCGAGTCGTCTGAGAGAAACCATGCAGCCTCTTTCCAGTACGGCTTTAGGTCAGACAGTTCTGAGAGATGAGTCAAGTAGAAATCGCGCTGTAAATGTAATACAGGAGAAGGAGACGGAAAATCTCCCAGTTCCCAAAAAATATGTTTTTTGTTTCGCGTAGAGGATGGATACAGATAGTACTCTTGGTTCTCGTGCGTCCCATTCTTCGCGGTAATACCGATACACAGGTTTTGAGGACCCCACTCTTGTTGATTGATAAACCCCAAGAGCATAGGCTTCATCACAAAATCTGCATCCCAACGAAAAATCCAGGGGTACCGAGCCTGTTCCGCACACCAATTAGAATACCGAATAAAACTGTGGTCTGAATCCTTATCAGTTGCCAGTGTTTCGTATCCCGCCCTCGAGACTTGGTGATCGTATGTCAAGACCCGTACATGTGGATTCTCTTTTACGAGAGAGGCAGCAATCTCTGCGCTCTTGTCCGTACACCGATGAAGGATTAGAATAATTTCGTGAGGAACGGTGACAAATACAAGGGAACGAATTGAGCGAGCAAGCGTAGCTTCCTCATTGCGTATTCGGACAATAAAGGAAATACCTGCTCCCTCCATTTACGTATCCATCAACGTTAGTATGTAAATGGCGGTCCGTCTCCATATTCTGGCACTACCCCATACAGTCACCAATGACGAGTTTAGCCATTGTGCGTACACGGGCAAGGTCCTACGATTCCCGGAGATGATGATGTCGCGAGGGTTTGAAGTTTATCATTATGGGGTTGAGGGATCGACCACCGGCGCCACTCGGGATATCCAGTTGATGACACGAGACGAATGGGATTTCTTTCGAGTTCAGTCGTATAAGTTCCTCCATCCCGAGATGTCCCACGACAATGCTGTAAAGCATCTGTCCGACCACAAATCATTCATTGGCGATCTGGGGAACTGGTCGACACCACTCTATATCGAATTCAACGACCGCCTGCGCCCGATTCTGCAGGCAAACTACCGTTCACCCACGACGGATATTGTATGTGTCCCCTTCGGGATTTCCCATGATCGGGCGCTCAAGGATCTGAATATGGTGGTGTGCGAGAGCGGAATCGGGTACAACGACTCTACCCGCAATTATCGGATTTTTGAAAGTTATGCGTGGCTACATCACGAACTTGCCAAGTCGGGAAAGTGGGGACAGAATTACTGGTTTGTGGTCCCGAACTACTTTGATGCTCGTCATTGGCCTCTATCTCTAACTCCCAAGCTGAATACTGTTGGATTCTTTGGTCGTATTTACGATGGTAAGGGATGTCACATTGTCATGGAAGTCGCTGCACGTCTACCCCATATCCAGTTCGTTCTGTGCGGACAGGGAAACCCCGAACAGTTTTTGAAGTACCCCAACATTGTGTATAAGCCCCCTATCTCGGGCAAGGAGCGGGGCGAGTATTTGGGATCCCTATGTGCACTTTTGGCTCCCACCATGTTTATTGAACCCTTTTGCGGAGTTGCGGTAGAAGCCCAGATGTGCGGGACTCCCGTATTGACACAGGACTATGGTGCACAGACGGAGACGGTGGAGAATCTCAAGACTGGGATTCGGTGTCATACTCTACAGGACTATGTGGTTGGGGTGCAAATGGCCGTAGACGGGAAGTTTGATCGCAAGTATATCCACGAACGCGCCGTCAAGTTGTACGACATGTTCGAGGTAGGGAAGAAGTACGAGTACGCCTTCAAGTGTATTATCGACGTTCACAACGGTTCCAATGGATGGTATTCGAAGGAGTCACACCTCGCAGCTCTAAATTGATTGAATGAATTCCCACTGCAGATACTCGCAAATCTTCTTCCAGATCGTGTCGTGCTGAATTAGCCGATCACGAGACTTGAGAAGCGGGAAGTGGACCTTGTACTCGTCCAGCTCCAGCAGCTCTAGGAACTTGTAAATGATATACGAATACGACAGGAAGTTCCGGCGCTCGTCGGGGCAGTACAGGAGGTACGGTGCCTGCACTTCCTGAAACATCGCCCTGATCTTGTCCTCGATCTCGGGAGTGATGGTGGGAGGGGGGTTGCCGTTCAGGCGTGACAGAATGTGAGCGGCATGTTCGTAGTACCGGTTCCTACCTAGCTTCTTGAGAATCTCGCGAATATTCTGTTCCGTCAGGATGGCAATATTGTCGATGCGCCGCTTCTTGATCTCGCAAATAACTTCGTTCATCACATCGTCGGGGATCTCGGTACTCTCCTTCGCCTGAAACTGGTTCAGAATTTCGTTCAGATGGTTCTGCTTCTTGTACGCATAATTGTTCCGCTCCTTCGGTGGATCTCTGAAACTCGGGAAGTCCGAGACCACGAGAGCATACTCTTCCGAGCCGCACTTGGGACAGACCAGAATACCTTCCGACGTAATCTCTTCGCGAGGGATATTGCAGGTCGCACAGTGTTCCGACATCTTCTTGATATTATCCGCATTCTCAGCGATATTGAGACCGTTCGAAAGTCCACGACGGGACATGTACTCATCAAACATCTTCTTCTTGGACGGACCCACCGCTGTCTCCGTCACCGAAAACAGCTTGTCAAACGTTCCCTGCGCCATCGCTCCCATATCAATTTTTGACACGGTCTTCTTCTGGATGGGCGCATAGTAATCCAGCATGATGTCGCCGCTATCAAGGTAATACTTCTGAATATCGTACTTATCGGCCGCCCGTGTCCGTTCATCCTCCAATATATCAAGCTCTTTCTGGAGCCGGGTCGTTCGCATCACATCGTCAAACGCGAAAGGATCAAACGTCCCCGACAGATCATTTTTGATCTGACATATCTGTGAATCGAGAGTAAAAATCGCATCGGTTGATGATCGCTGCTGTAGGTCGTCAATATGCCGCTCGTGCAGGGAATCGAGAGTTCCGATCTGATCCCGATTCTTTCCTCCTCCTCCTTCCCTCGATTTCTTCACCTTGAATACGTCGGAAGACATATTTATCTATTATGACTCTGGGACGTCCCTCTGTAAGCCATTATTTCGAAACAATGTACCCAACAACGCATGCTAGAGCGACTCCCCACAGAACATACGCCATCGGGTCAGTATAGTCAACCTTGACGAACTGAAGATTCCTATTATCCGGCTGGTAGTCCGCGAAAAATTCCGGCATGATTTTCATTTTGGGAGCAGGGTTCATAGGAGCCGCCTTTTCATACATGGCCTGATTTGCCGCTTTCTCACACGGGGTTAGATTGTTCTCTAGTGACGGGCTCAGGAACCGCGTATCCTTACCCAGCGGATCACCAGTAGTAGGGTCGGTAATAAGACAGGTATACGCTTGGCACGGAGGAATACCCTCAAGAACCATACCGTTAACGATTTTCAGGGGATTCATCGATGCGAGGTCTCCGCCAATACCCGGAATAATACCGTCGAATCCAGACCCCTGAACCGCCTTCTGAAAACTTTCTCCAAGAATACCTGCCGCATCGTCTCCGCCGAGTTGGTTGTTCGTATACGTATACCGAGACACTACCCGACCACCAGGACCCTTGCAGTAGCCGCCCGTATCGGTAAAAAACTGATTTCCGACTTTAGGTCCTACAATAAGGTTATTCACGTATCCAGAAACGGCGCCAATATTGGTCGATACTTGGTCGAAGGATCCGTAGGATCTCACGCCCTTCTCCTCTGGAGACTTGATCGTCCGTAGATAATCGAAGGACGGACCCAAAACCTTATCCATACCTGCATTGACGGCACCAATAGGATTATCATTGGCCGCAACAATTGAACTTTTAACGCTGGCCCACATCTCTTATTTCTTCGGATGAGACGCAAATTCTACCAGTTGACGCTGGAAAGAGGTATTGGTGAGAATGCACGGTCGCTGACGAACGGTTGATTCGATCAGTTTCATCATCGGGATCCCGAAGCGACGATGAACGTAGGCAATAGCCAGAGCTGCTGACCGGTTCATTCCGGCCTGGCAGTGAACGTACACTTTTCGGCAACGCGGATCGCGAAGGTACCTATCCATCGTTTCCTCGAACTTCGGATAGAAATCGCGGATAATATCGGTTTCCAGCGTATCTTGGGCGTTCATACACGAATACCGTTCTTTGAGAAATGATCTAGCCCAGAGAGGACAGGCCTCCTCGTCCGCACAGTTCACAATGTGAGTTACGGAATAAATTGTCATAAAGCGTGGAGTCATATGTAGACCAGGACCAAGAAGAATACGATCAAACACAGATGCAATTGGATCGTAAACAGGTCCGCGAGACCGGTTTCGGTATGGAGCCATTAATGCCTCCACTTCTGACATTATATAGCATTGCGAGATTTGCGAATATGAATTTTACTACACCAGCGGCTGCAGGAGAGTCTGGAGAATGTATACTAGAACAACTCCTATAGCACCTAGAACTGCGGCGCCGGTAAGGGACACCACACCCGAACCCGCGTAGGAGTTCGGAATGTAACGGAGAACTAGGGACTGGACCTGTGTCAGCGAGACGAGGAAGACCGCGCCAAAGACCGACACGTACGTCATAATACTCTTGAGGACCGTCTTGGCGGCATGGGGGTGCATCGGGGCGGTCTGGGAAGGGGGAGGAGGGGTATAAATAGCCGCAGATGTTCCAGGAGTAATCATCTGCGGGTACGTTGTTGCGGACGGCAGGGACATCGCCGGCTGCTGCGAACCTCCCGGAGGCATCAGCTGGTCTAGAGGGGTGGCGTCCATTTGTATCTATTAGAGTGAAAGTCTCGCGTCGGGACACGACGCATCCTCCACTTTATAACGATAACACTTTCCATCCACTCTGGTAATCATTTTTTTCAGTTCGTCCATCGGGATAGCGGACACATCGATTTCCGTCTGCGGGCGATGAAACATCAAAACCGCGATACCTAGACCAATCACAAACGAAAAGAAGTAATTGGCTTCGGGTTTTTTCATGACCTTGCTGATCTCCATCCTATTACATTACTGATTTAGAAAATCAATACCATCGGTGCACTGAACTTCGTAGGCGGCGGCACGGAAACATCCGTTCTCGAGCTTGGGATTGCGGAGAACCATATCGGGATTCTTGATATCGGGGACCATTTTCTTGGATGTGCGCGGCGGAACGAAGATGGTGGTGACAATCATGCCGACCAGAAATCCACCGAAGATCCAGAGGATATCAAACATGAATCAATTATTCTAGACCGAGAGTTTTATAGATACGCTGAATGGTTTCCTGATTGTCGCCGCTCCACGTGATGGTAAGCTTGCCCTTCGGAATATTCGTAATCCCCCCAAAATTCACAAAGAGGTCGGCAATATAGTAGAACATTCGGTTATCGTTCACCCACACAATGTCCTCCTCTCCGAGTTCGAGAACATTTTTGTAAAACTCGTCGCGTTGGTTTGGATACCCTCCTACCAGAACGACGATCATGTCTCTTCTCTATCCTATACAATGAAGGATATTCGTAAATTTTGGGACGCCCGCATGCTTCTCGCCATCGTGGCCTCTTCAATGGCGGTGGATACGCTCGGTCTATTTGTCTGGCGATACACTGCCGAACCCGATGGACCTATCAACAAATGGTACGACGAGTTCGGCGGAATTGCGTACGTTGCTGATGTCCTTTCAATGATTATCGGCATGGTTCTTGCGCAGATTGTAGCGTCCGCGATTGGAGGACCGTTCAATCTGGTAGCGTTCCTTATTATTGTGGTGACGATTCAGATGACTCACGATATCTTTTTCAGTCAGGTCGTGGTTCCAATGATTCCTCCCGGTCGTAACTCCATCATGGATCTCATGCGGGAGTATTCTGCCATGAAAGGTGCAGGGTGGGTCCTAGTGGTCGATGCGCTCTATATGATTGCCGTCGTCATATCAACACTGATTCTTCTCGAGTTTCCTCCTTACATGACGTGGTTCAAGATCATTGGGGTCGGATACGTAACATGCTATATTCTCTTCACGCATAGTCCAGTTCAAACTCAAAGTGCGCCCACTCAGTAACCGCGGCTCCACCGACCTTCTTGTCTTCTTCGTGCACGAAGGCATTTCCGGAGGGACGCTGTGTACTGTTTCCGGACGTGAGATTAACTTTAATAACATCCGATCCCTTACTCGAGCATGCATCTGGAACCGTCCACGCTGTGAAAAATTGTCCGCTATTCGGAATCGTCTCGATCTTTTTGCCCTCCTGCGTAGGAAGAAGGAGCGTATACCCCTTTCCGTTCTTTGAACTTCGTATCTTATCAAGGTAGTTGTTGAGATTTGCATTATTGAGTCCCGCCTTTTCGCCTTCTGGAGTCAGATAACTGGGCGCCTTTTCTTGAACGAATGACTTGATTGCAGTGTGAATGTTCTCGTTGAACTTATCGTCTACTGTGCCTTTGATTTTCAAACAGTCTGGCACTGCTGCAGGCGGAGCAGGTGGAACGATAACCCCCGTATCAACCGTTACAGTGGCTGGAGCTGGAGCTGGAGCTGGAGCTGGAGCAGGTTCTGGTGCGGGGGCAGCGGCGGGTAGAATAGAGGAAAGAACCGAACTAACTGTTGGGAGGGCAGGTTCGGCGGCGGGAGCAGGAGACGCTGAGCGTGATGGAGATGTACTCCGCGACCGAGCCTCCCTATCCTTGAAGAGAGGGTTGACACCAGGCTTGACTGCAAGACGTTCGTCGGCTCCGCGGTTCATCCTCTGTTCATCTTCCGTGGGTTGAGGAGGAGGGGAAAGATTGGCAAGAACCGCGCGAGCAAGTATGCGCGACTCATTGGCGGCGGCTGGACCGATCTTGTTCTCTTCCTCATCTAGACCTTCCGTGGGAGGAATCGGACGTTCGATAGGAAGCTCAGCTGCAGGGAGTGAACTTGGAGCTGGGGCTGGGGCTGGAGCTGGAGAAGCGGCGGGGGTATCGGGAGTAGAGTCCATAATGGGTTCGATAAACTGTCCGGTATACTCGACTTTAATCACTGACCGGTAATCTCCCTTCCTCGCGGCTTCGCGAATATCTTCAAGAGTCGCAATCTGCGTGGTTCCGTCGTTCAGGGAATCAATGAGCGTGTACCCGTTTCCTGCACGACGTAGAGCAACCCAGTGATCTTTGGGCTTTTTCGTATTCACAATAAATCCGATGGTTGAATCGATGATATCGTCAATAATAACAGGGGTCGCATTGTAGCCGATAATACGCAGACCGCCTATCATCACCGAATCCTCGTAGTTCTCATTCTCGGGACACGGATTTGATCCGCCCACTGCCTTCTTACTGCTGAGGTAGCGGCACAAGGATGATAGACTGATAGGAAGTGGGAGGTCGCGGATGTTTGCTTCTGTGATTTCCTGTCCGTCGTCCTTGACAAAATACAGACCGCCCAGCAGGTTATTGAGAGCGTGGCGGCCGCATCCTAGACTGCTGGGATCCTGCGGTTCAAAGAAATCGGCATTAGGAGGATTGTTTGAGAACTTCGACGGAATCACCGCAGCCGCGGGGGCGGTGAAGTTTACTTTCTTTCCGGTCGGCTTGAAGGTTGGAACGATCTTTCCCTTGAGAATCGAGACCATCTCAAATCCCGGCTGAAGAGTGACCTTTCCCCGTCCCTGAATAAGAATCGTTACCGGCTGGGCGAGGAATCCGTGCAGAGCTACGCGGTGATCGCGGTCACCAACCGGACCAACGTAAAAATCTGTGAACTCGGCGCGCTTCTTCGGGGTGAAGGTGACTCCTTCAGTGTCGGACTTCAGGGCAAACTCGACCTTTTCGTCTCCAGAGACTGAGCGAGGAGTCAGTAGGGGACTGTTGGACGGAAGTATATCCCCCGACTTAACAACGTTCGGATTTTCGAGAAATGCCTCGACATCCGTTGTGAAATGGTAGAGGGGGATCTCCATGAACGTAGGAATCTCGGCAGTGACGGGCGTATCAGCGACAATCGCCTGCACTCCCTTTGTGAGGGGACGGGTTTTGGCACTGCGCTTTTCCTGTTTCGTCTTTAGAGTCTCGATGTGAGGAGTCGATGCGTCCTCTCCAACAAGTTTCATGGATGGAAGAAGATCAGATCCACGACGGTACAGTTCAAAAGAATGAACGAGTGCGTCGCGAGGTACGGCATCGGGATCGGCGAGTTCGATGTATCCGAATACGTCTGCGGCCATCCTACTTATTATTATACTTCACAGGAAATGAGGCGGGTGTCTCTTACGATACTGAAGCAGGTGCTTCTTGGCTCCGCGATAATACGCTCGGTAGTTCTCTGAAGCATCGGACGATAGTTTATACTCTGGAGGCATGGCACATCGAGGCGGAGTAAATCCTGCACGCTGAAGAAGAGGAGGTTCGACCGTTCTCAGCCAATCAAGATGCTTCTCGCAAGCATGTTCCTTATTGCCGTAACGGTAGTGGTACTCGTCAATCAGTTCGGCGGTCAGTTCAATGAGCCAGCGGTAATTGTCTAGCGATTCTGAAAGCCAGAGCGCGCACGGATGTTTACGATGAGTTGGTTTGTATCCCCCGTTCGGGGCAGTATGTATCAATGTCGGCGGTTCCTTTTGAGACCAGTGACATGTATACAGAAGTTGGCATGATTCCAGAATCATCTTGACGACGTGCTTGTCGCAGTGGTATTTCGCACACTTGCGAGGTTTCCAGTGTAGGAAGAAGATATTCATTTGGTGGGTTCGGGTGCAGGAGAAGGTTCAGATACGGATACGGCTACAGATGCCTTCCCTTCTTCTTGGGGTGGCGGCAATACGTTTTGGTTAAAACGTTCTTCGGCCTTTGTTCGATCGAGTCCTCGATAGACCATATCCATCTTCAGTTTCAGGAGAGCCGTACGGCGAGATTCTGGCTCGGGCATTCGTACTTATTACAACTCAATACGATTTCGCACGGCATTGTTAAACGTATTGGACTGAAAGGGAATATCCTTCTTGGTTGCTTCGGCTTCGATGACGTACTTTGTGGAGGTATACTGATTCATGAGGAAGTAGACAAAGACGGTGACTAACAATACAAACATCAGGGCGTTGAACCACCATGATCCATGCAGATTCTGAATATTTTTCGATTGGATCAAATTGTTCTGAACACGCATGAGTGTTCCGTCGTCCACGAGACGCATAATTGTTGGAAGCATATACATAATGATTGCCGCTTTAACCGCTGGCGCTGCTGTATGCAGTTTCGGAGCTGCCTATCTTACGAATCAGGTACTCCCTGTCCGACCTCTCCGACCCGCTGAAGCAGTTTCGCCACCCACGGATGCAGCTCCCCCTGTATCTTCAGTCGGCGGTAAGAAGACGGATTTGCCACCACCGCCCGCAGGATCTCGTACTGCTCGTGCAAGGAAGGGTTTTTGATATCCACGTCCAGCTGGCCATAGAGAATACTTTGCAAAGTATCCTCCATGTTCCTCTTGTTCTTATGCTACACTTGTGAGGCTCTGCGTATACGGATTCGAACGGAACGCGTCGAGGATAGACGGGTCCATGTTCTTGATCTCCTGGTCCTGGGGCAGGGGCTCGTTGTAGCGGTATACTCCCTGCTGCTCGGTGGTAGACGGGTGCGATACCACGTTGGCAGGGTCGACGTGCTGGCGAGTATTGATCAGCATGTCCTCGTCCTTGTTGACCTTGACTGCTCCCACCTGGGCCTCGCCTCCGTTGATGGCAGTGTATCCTCCAGGGGTGTAATTGGTCATCGCCGACGCCTCGCGACCAGGGTTCGTGTAGGCCACGAGGTACTGGTCCACGAGGTACGAACCCTCGCTGGCGGCACCCTGGCCGCCGCCCGGACCCGCCCACTCTCCGACCGTCAGCTTCATGAACTGCTCGAACGGTTCCGTGAACTCGCGAATATAGTTAGCAAACGTGAAGGACGCGCCACCCGTTCCGTAATACTCGACACTGGTGGTCTGGCGCTGCTGCTCCTTAAACATCTGCTCGGGGAATGCGGCAGGGGCGACCTGTGCACCGGTGGTCGTGTTGAGATACATAAGCTCTCCCTTATCATCCGCCAAAACCTGGAAGGTGTCGGGGCGGTTCTTGAGGACTGGGGCCTGTAGACCAGGCTGTGTAATGAAATGCGAACCGGGAATGACCGGGGAATCGTACGATAGCTTGGGCTTATTCGCCGTGCGCATCTCGTCGGTGGTACGAGGCTTAGCAAACTCCTGTGTCGCATTGAACTGCTGGTAGCCGCCTGAACCGAGATTGTTGTATCCGTCATTGATACCCGGGGCAACGCGAGTCTGCTCGATCGGGAACACATTCTTCATATTGTTTCCGGCAACCATGCGCGATTGCATAAAATCTGACTCGTTGGCATTACCGAACGGCAGGCCCTGACCCGGTACAACGTCATAAAAGGTCTGGACCTCACGCTTCTGAAAATACTCATTTCCCGTTCCGGCGAATGTATCCAGAATTGAGCTAGTGGCTCCAGAGCGCATGTTCTGCGTCACCTTCGCACCGAAAAAGGGAACCATGTTATTGTGTCCCTTCTCGCTCTGGGAATACGAAACACTGTCATTCTGGGTAATTGCCGACCTCGGCGGGCTGACCGCGTCCTCAAATCCTTCGCGCCCCTGCGTCTGGAGCTTGTTCTTCGACTCATCATTGTATTGGGTCGCAAGGATGTATCCTAGTAACCCAACACCTGTAAAAAGTGCGACCTCAATCATTATCTATCAGTTGGTTTAATTTCGGGACCCCATAGTCCGCGAAGGAGCGCGCGTGTTCTTGAAATACTCAAAAGGGGGAATAGAATGTTCCTGCGGCCGGTAAACGAGCCACTGGAAGTTGTTCGGCTGGAGGCGCTCTTTGGCAAGAGGGACGTTGAACGAACCAACAAAGGGAGTGCGAGGCGGGGCATCTTGGGCGTTTACGGGAGTCTGAAACGTCCAGCGCGACTGGTAAACATTTGCGTCTTCGTCTACACGGGTAGCCATTCTTATTATACTACCTCCTGAACAAATTCCGATACATTCTCGTAGACGTCGTTGAGAACGCCCATCGGCGCACTTCCTAGTTCCTCAAGGACCTGTAAAATATCGGCAGGAGGAGCGATCGGCGGAGTCCGGATGGACTGGGATGCCGACAGGAGTGTCGCAGTTGGCGTAGTGGTCGTGGGTGTGGTAATTGCGTTGGTTACTGGCTGAATCGCATTTGCCACTTCCGCCGCTAGCGGGGTAACTGTCTGAGATAGCTGAAAGTCGGGAGGATTTCCCCGTACCTTCGACCAAGTCTGCTGGTTGAACGGTGACACGATATACTTCATCATATTCTGCTGAAACTGAGCGACAAGGGCATCCATGTTGTCAGATGAAGTAATGGACGGCGAGGTATCCGACGCCTTCTTGGCAGGGCGAGTACCGTAGCAGTTCACGCCAAACTGGGTATTCGGATCGAAGTATCCACCGTTCACTCCAGGACGACCGCACTTAATGCGTGCCTGCTGATCCGTCTCCTTCTGCAGCTTATCGAAGGTCGCCTGCTGGGTCGGGAAGAGGGCAATGCCTCCCTCCGACCATCCGTATCCGCACCACTCGGCGCCCTGATTGTACGCCTGCTCGACCTGCGAATATGAGGCAAGAGTCGCGCCATAAGCCCTGCATACCGCCGGAGCCTGTGCGTATGTAAAGACGTTATCCGCTATGTAGAACACTTCGTTGAGGATAGGAGCAGGAATTAGCTTAGACACCTGAGGAATCTCGGGAGTATCGAACGGCTGTAGATCATACGTGACATCTAGTTCCGACGGGCTCCGTGTAATCTGCACGAATCCGTACGAATACAGGATGAAACCAATAAATGCTGCAAGAAGCACGAAGGCAAAGAAGGCAAGGGTATCCGAAAGGGCAAGGAATATCGAAATGACTCCAAGCACCACAATCACTCCGATGGTAATCACTGTTGGTAGGGAAGGACGCTTTGTGTAGCGTAGATTTGACGGTGTAGACGTATCTGGCGAAGGTGCTGTGGTTGGTGCCGGAAGCGGGGCCGATGGCTGAGGAGTCGCGTAGGATGTAGACGGAAGCGGGATATAGGGTACCGATGAGCCGGAAGCGGGTCCGGAAGCGGGTCCGGAACCGGGTAGAGAGGTTGTGGTAGATGCTCCACCCTGTGAGATCGTGATGGTCGTAGGAGGCGGCGCAGATACTGCCGAGGAATACATCGACGCTGGATTTGTTGTCGTGTTATTGATGGTGTTTGATACGCTCTGTAAAGCAGCGGCTGCCGCGGGATCCGTCTCCTGCTGTGCAGCAGTCTGAAGCGACTGGGAAGCCTGCTGTAGGGCATCCATAATAGCCTTCACGATATCCCCAACCTTCATGTTCATCACCGACTGGTTCGGTGGTAAGTTGGGTGTCGGTGGAGGAGAAGACACGGGGGCGCTCATTAGTTTTCATACAGGAAATAAAGCAGGACTCGCATCGTACGGTCTACCGGAAACTTCTTGGAATCCATCTCGCGAACAGAGGTGTCATCCAGAACGTACCACGCGTGTCCTGGTGGAAGTTTGCGGGCGTAAGAAAACCAGTGCCCTCCATTGAAACATGCTACCGAGAAGAGAAAGTACTTATGTCCGTTGAGAACCAAAAGACTTGAATAATCGATGGGAGTCATTGACCAGATCATCAGGACCTTTGGAAAAGTCCCGAACAGGACCTGTTTTGTACAACCAAGCTCTCCGCACTTCTCACACTTCCATTCGGCTACCGAATGAGGAGTTACGTGCTCTTGAATCGCATCAAGTAAGGTAATGCCTGGCTTCGACGGCATCAAGTTCAGATCAATGACCGTATCTGTCTTCAACTGCGTATCATGGCAGTGCGTACACTCGATTCGATCCCCCGACTGAAACCGAAACTCCTTATCGAGCCACGGAAGCTTGTCACACAGATGAACGATGAGTTCGTGACTGTCCCCGATGTTCTCCCCCGCAGGGAGATAGGACGTCTTAATAACATCAAAGAACTCACGAAGGCCTGTCTCGCCCTTATTGCGATAGATCGATTCAAGACATACATCGATAGGGTTTTCCTTATCAACATTCTCCCGATCAGAGTACCGATCCATCAGGGGCGGACACGAGAACAATCCTTGAAGCGCGGCGTTTACCCAGCAGCTTCCACGATGGTTATGAAGTCCGAACATTATATACTATCACCCAAAAGCACTAAACGAATTTAAGAACCCCTGCACCTCGCCCATCGACTGATTGAATGGCTGCATGAGGTCCCACTGGCGCTGAGCTTTGGTGAGCGAGGAAATTGTATCTTTCGGATCCGAGCAGCTGGAGCCGGGCTCTCCTGGAATCTTTGACCCACACGTCGACCCTTGGTGCACCGAACAACTCGACGACCCCGATGTCGCGCACGAGCAAGGGACCAGCGAACTCTTCGGAACAGTGTTGGACGCACATCCTGCGCCCGCCTGTGTCGACGACGTGTTGGGGGCAAACGGAGGAATCGTCCCGTTGGGTCCCGAGCACTCTCCAACACCAGCGGGGCCGTAGGTCGGCGCATTCGAAGGAGCGTTCAGAGTAGACCCAACACCCGATGCAAGGGGGTTAGGAGTTGTTACGGACGATGTTAACGGAGTTTGGTCGGCGGACGTTGATGATGCATTTGGACCGACCAGCGTAATCTCAAGTCCAATTGTCCTGGCGCCATTTCCGGTAAACATGTTATTGCCCTTAGGATGTGTCGTGTTCAGCAAGTTATAGGCAACGACATTTCCGTTTGCTGATGAAGTAACACTTGTAATCTGCGCTAGAGGGAACGTATACTGTACGCCGTTATCAGATATTACGCTGACATTGTAATCATTACCGCCGGTCTGGATGTCCGACTTAATCTGATTAATAGAATCGCCAAACAGATTGGCACTCGCGGCAAACGCGGCATATCCATTATTATACTCGTAAATCTGGCTATTCTGGCCCACATCGCCAATTGGAATCTGTCCCGTGGTAATGATTGTGGTTGCATCAGGACTCAGGAGTAATCCGGCAACACCTGTGATTAGCGACGATGGCCCAAGGGCTGACGGTCCAGAAATACCAGGAATCATCAGACTTTGTCCTCGAGTTCCACCTGGCGCCGGCGGTGGCGCTGAAGGCCTTGTTATAGGCGGTAGTGAGATCGTCGTGGTCGTTGACGTAGATGACGGTGTGGTGGGAGGAGGAGGAAGTCCTTCTGCGGCACTGAGGAGTGCCTGTCCGGCCGAGGATGAAATATTACGCATCATGACATGCCCGCTCTGATTTCCCGTCGCTAGGTCAGTGAGCCATACCGATCCCGAGAATCCAACCTGATTTCTCTGTCCTAGCAGGTATTTCTGGTAGGGCTTGTTGGTGGGTTCAATAGAGTAGGTTGTACCGTCAGACATTCCGATTTCAAAGGAATATATGTTATCGGTATCCGGCGGCTCCCAGTAGGCTATCCATGCTCCAGTGGAATCCTGCCATAAGGACGCTTTCTTTGGACGAGTCGACGCATCGAAAAATTCACGGCCCCCGAGGGTTAAAAATAAGTAAAGGGCGAGGATTGCTAAAAGTCCCCACAGGAAAATCGCGTATCCCCTCATTATCTACTAGAACTATCAAATTATCAGGAGTGAATCGGGCAACCGGACGACTTTGACGAGGCGCACGAACAACTCTTGAGCGCCGAACGAAGAACATTGGGCCCAGGTCCGTACAGGTCAGGAGGAATCGGCGCACTCATATCGGACATCACCTGCGACACGTTGGATACCGCGGGACGTGCAGCAACGACTGCTTTGAATCGTGTGGGAATGTTCTGAACCATAAATACAATATTTTCAGGGGACGAACTGACTCCACCGGCTTTACGATAGGCGAGGACAAACTGAGAATACGTGTATGTTCCCGGAACATTCGTAAGTGCGTTGTAAACGGCCATCTCCATCGATCCTAGCGGAATATTGGTGACAGACGGAGGCGCTCCCTTTACAACCGCCTGAAGATTCGCTAAACCGTTTCCTAGAGAGAGTTTGGTAGCCTGGTCGGGTTCATTGCTAATCATGGTCTGAATAAACCGAACCTGAGCCTCCTGAAGATCTCCCGTTGTCATTGTGTATTCCATTCCTGTAGTTCCGGTTGTAGAACCGAGAGTCGAATCAGTAGTAAACTGGGGAGGTGTAGACGACTGCTGGGCTGTGATTCCCGAGAGAGGGGCATCTGTCATCTTCTCGCGGCTGGGCGAAAAGAACTCCCAGAATCCCTCTATCTTTCCCGTGCGAGGATTAGTGGATTTGAGCCACTCGGGTTTCGGGGGCGCGTTGGGATCGACATCCACTTCCCGTCCCTGCGCATCCTTGAACCGTTCGTGGGCGGGCATCAGGACGAAAGCGAAGACTACGAGGAGAATAGCCGCTCCCCAAAAGATCACTTCATCCCGTATCATTTCTTTCACTATTATAATAGATGGTGAAAAAGACAGCAAAGGGAGCAGGCCGCCGTCATCGCAGTCGTCGTCGGAATCTTCGTCGGCGCACAATGAAGCACAAGCGTCTGCCGAAGAAGGGAGGGTATAGCCCCGTAGGGCCCAATGGCGGCGATTACGGTAAGGTCCCCGACTCTTACCCTTCCCAGCAGTCTGGTGCGCTACCTGATTCTATGGCGGCTGCCGGTGTCCCTATCGGGAAAATGATTTACTGAACGATCCCCGACCCATTGCATCGTTCGTGATTTCACTGCCAACCCACCAAGGAGACATGGCCGAATACTTCGCCTGCTGCCGTTCATCTGTAGGCTTGAACTCTAGGAACCCGGTGAATGGTGTCTTCTCGCGCGGAATGATGACCGGAACCTGCGGCGTTGATGGAGCGGGGCAGGTAGTTCCAGCAGCCAATAACTTTGTGACATACTCATTATACTGTTCGAGACCCCTGAATTGGTGAGAGACGCCTGTTGTGTCCTGACCAACCCAGAGATCCTTGCTTACGGGATACATATTTGAGATGCAGGACATAAACTATTATAATTTCGGGATACTTTATAATGCCTAAGGCTAAATCCTATACCAAACCATCAGACAAGCCCAAAGTCCTAGAGGAACTATCTCAGGACGCCCCTATGATCGTTCGTATTTATAGTAAGACGTGTGGCGCCTGTCAGATGTCCGAAAAACCTTGGAAGGCATTCTGCAACAGTGCTCCTCCCGATATGCAAGTTATAGAGGTTGAGAAGGACGCGGTTCCTGATGATGTAATGACGGGGGTAGAGGGGTTTCCGACCTACGCCCTTCACACGAAAGAGGGGGAGAACAGGCATCATACTGGGGCGCTGATGTCTCCGGGCGATATTCATAAATTTACAACAGTCCCTTCGGGGAGCTCGTAGACCCCTTGGCAACGACGAAGGATTCAGAGATCTCCTTGCGAGACACGTTGTCGCGATTGAGGAACTTCTGGTATCCTTCTAGATCGTTCGGGATGGTGGTAGCCGCCTGTGTCACCCACATACGTGCCGACTGCGCTAGACCATACTTGTCCGACGTGTCCATAAACAAGTCGGATGTCTTGGCAAACGCCTCGTCAATGCTCGCCTTTACGGCATTGTTGTTAATATTGGACGGAGCCGCCGGGCGATCGGGGTTGTCGACGTAATCCGTGAACAGGACGTTCATGAACGGATTGCTGGCCTTCGGCGTCGCCGCTCCACTAGAACTACTTTGGAACGCCTCCCTGAGAATCTGGGTCTCGGGGTACATCCGCACGAGAATCGCTGAGACAACCATCACCGCCGGAATCAGTAGAAGGTACCATGACTTCTGAGTAATCAGCGAGATCAGAATAGACGAATAAATGGTGAAACGCACAACAGCGTTCAAGGCTTCGGGGACCGTCATATCGTTCGTTGGAACAAATCGAGTCCAGCGTTTGAACAAGTTTGCTGGGTCGTTGAGCCAGAATAGTTCTCGGCCGCTCATTATTGGAATAAAGAGATTTACTTCTTACCAACCTTACGTTGGAGACGGGCGAGCATTCGCGCGCGACGAGCCTCCGGGTGATTGCTCGTAAGTTCGGCGGCGGTCGGGGTCGGGCGATCCCCGGCTCCTCCTACCGCATCTCCAAAAAACTCCTTCTTGAAAAGACGTCCGAGCGAGTGCTTGAACTTCTCTTTGAGCATCTCGATTTCACGAATGAAATCCTCTTTCTTCAGGCTTCCGGTGCGCATCTTATGCTCGATCATCTTCTGGACGGCCGCGATCGCCTTCTTGGTAACCGGATGCTCGGGGTTCTTCACCATCTCCAGAAGTCCACCAATGTCCGAGAAATCAATATCTCCCAGTCCGAGCGTTTCGACGTTCAGATTCTCCATGACTTCCATTCCCAGCTTGAAGATACGCGTGTCCTTGAGCGTCTCTAGAAGATCCTGAATACCCGTCTGCGTCGACTCATCCTTCAGAATCTCGTCCACTTCGTCTGTCGACGCCTGTCCCGACACCTTGGACCACAGCCCCTTCACCGTCTCCATGATATCTGAGCCGAGGTACGAGCAGACTAGGAACATCCGAATATACGTCCACAGCGTCTCCTTCTGCTTCTCCGTCGCATCCTTCATCAGGGCGGAAAAGTCAACTCCGCGCAGAAACAACTGCGGCTCGGCAAAGATCGCGTCATCCTTCTTGACGATCTGCATAAAGATTGGCTGCAGTAGAATCTTGAACCGCTCGACCTCCGCCTTAAAATCAATCTTGGCGTACTCCCGATCCAGAGTTTCGGTTAGAGACGGAAACTCCTTGCGGATATCGTCTAAGCATTCTTTGAGAACCGTCTGAACATCAAAGGACCCTGACATTTCTAGTTGTTTATTGTTACACAAGGATCATTCTAAACCGCTTTTACTGCTCCACGCGATTTCCACCACGGTACGCCAGCTTCTTCTCCTCCTGCGCCGTCAGGCAGAGACAGCCCGTATCTGCCGTAATGCTGGAAGGGCAGCACTCGGGCTTGAACACGGAGTTCTGGAAATCAAAGAGCTGGTTATCATCGGCGGCCTCGTAAGGCTTGAGGGGCGTAGGAGCCGACACCTGCGACCACGCACTTCCGTTGGAAATATCAATGCCATCGTACATTCCCGAGCCGACATCGCTGACGGGGGCGCCAACCTCCTGCTGCATGAATCCCTCACGACTTCCCCTTAGAGCATAGCGAGCGACAAGAGCAACCACAAAGGCGGCCGCGCCAACGGCTAGAACAATAGTTGTCTTGTCCTTCATTTGTATACATATTACGAATTTAGTTCCGCAAGGACTCTATCCTGAATCTTCGCCAAGACAACGGGGTCGTGAGAATCGGGGTAATCTCGCACCTTGCGAGTTCCTCCGTTGATATAGAAATAACCATCCGCATTATCCATGAAGACCTGCATCTTTCCCTTCTCTAGATGGACGATCGCTCGTATTGTTCCGTCGATGGTATGCAATCCCGGATAACACTTTTCGAGCGGAACCTTGCCCCTCATCGTAAATACGGTATCGGACCGTTCTAGAGGCTCATAGTCCAGTTCTTCCTCAATTTCCTCATAATCGGCAAAGATTGTGTCGCCAATCGGAATTTGGTGGTTGGTGGTATTCAGGCAAATGAGAGTTTGGGGAGGAGGACCGACGTAGAGCTCCTTCTTTTTGGAGTCGCGGACGTAGACCCACTTCCCATCTTCTCGGACAAGATGGTCGCCCGATACAATGGTTCCCTCATACGTGTACAGCGGAACACCCTGTGCCAAACATGCCATCGTGGCCGTGACCCTAGCCCCCGAACTCAGGTAGTCTCCTACCTTCACCTGTTTCAGAAGAACCGTGCTTCCGTCTTTCAGTTTGATGGGGGTGTCGGGGTGAAAACAGAACGATAAGCCCACAAACGTTCCGAGAAAGATTGCAAATCCAAGAAGGGGAGGTGCGACAAATGCCAAGAGAATAGAGATTGCGAACAGAATCACGACAATGGCTATAATCACGGTTTTCATGTACCCTACCAGCGCTTCAATCAACTTTACTGCCGTGATGGCAATTGCGGTGGTGTACCCCACCGAACCTACAATACGTCCTATAATATCACGAATGCGGGACATCAGAGACATCACAACTCCAAACGAACTGTGGATCTTCGCGAACGTTTCTGCCGTAAACGAGGTGATGAATAGCTGAATGCCGCTAATGAAATTGCGGAAGTAGCGGAATTCGTGTCCGACCCTTCCGATAAGCCGGTTGAACACGTCGAATAACATATAGATTGGGTCAAGGAGTAACTTGAAGACTTGCTGGGCCATCGAACTTATGCAGTACTGAAAGTTGTCGGCGGTACTGACTTCCGGTTGGATACTTCCTGCGAACGGCATATAGATCGGATTACAGCGGTACTGAACCCAGTTATCGCGAGCGTCATCTAGCGTTGCTTGTGCGTAGGTGTACAGAATGACCCCCAAAATTAGGAGGGGACCAATCGTCACTGCAGCAATCGCAGGGACATCCATTATGTTATATCTAGATCATCTCTTTTTGGACCTCAGAATCACGCCACTTGTGAATTTCGTCATCGTCCACTTCATGGTCGTCAAGAATCACAAATTCGCCCGTAGGAGACGCCACCGCGTAATGGCACGAATCTGTGAGGAACTGGATATACGTATACGTCGTCGACTCGTTATGAATCTCGGTTATAGGTACGACTCCTTCGTCACCGTTCACAATCCATGTTCCGGGAGCAATTCCTACCTCCTTGTAACTCGACAGACCCTTGATCGAATGATGAACTATTCCCGTAACGTCCCCGCCGTACTTTAATGAGTCTCCGATCCGAACTTGGCTGGCGTGAAGAATACGTCTATCATCAAGAATCACGCTCGTGCTTGGGAGAACACCCGTCAACCGGAACTTCTCAGGGGCCGCCTTCTTCTTCGATGAACTGAAGGCACCGTAGTGCTCTTCAACCATCCGGAAAAACTCTGCCAATATCTCGGGATTGCTCGTCTCCTCGTAATCCTTGAACACAAATCCTCCGATGGGTATGGTGTGTTTTTCGGTATTCAGGCAGAAGAGACGATCGCACGATTCGGCAGGCTCGGCGAGGGGGTGGTCTTCAACGCGGATCCACTTTCCACCGAGAATAATCTTGTGGTTCCCCGATACACGAATTGATCCGATCGTAAACATTTGCGTCGCATGTCCGTCGAACTCTAGTACACTTTGGACAACCTGTCCGTCGGCAAGTTTCATACCTGCTCGAACTCCGCACATTGGAATAAGACCATCTCGGGTAGAAACTAGAGTATACGGATCAAAGCAGAAAAACTCGGCAGCCTGTCCGATAGGGCCATTCTGAATACTTTGTCCGGTCTGGATTCCCGTGCTCACGATATTCATTATCACCGCCATCGTTGCCATCAACCGGTTAATGATGGTGCGTATACGTGCAAACAGCTGGGTTGTGGTATTCATGGTATTCTGGATCTTGGCAAACGTGTTCTGAATGATGGCGAGGAACCCGTCGGCCGCTCCGGTAATAGCCGCACGCATATCGTTCATGGAATCCATAATCATCTTGACGGTATCGGTGAGGATGGTGAAGTTCTTGTAGATCGGATCAAGCGCAACTCCCGCATACGACTGGGTGGCCTGAAGAGTACAGTTGGTAAAGTTCGTGAAGATATCCGACCCTACAAGATCAGCCATTGGCATATAGATCGGATTGCAGCGATACTGAACCCAGTTGTCCTTGATCTCCTCTAAGTTCGAAACTCCATAGGCATATAACATCGCCCCAAGTGCGAGTAAGGTGGCTAGAAAAACCACCAAAACGGATATGAGATCCATCCTATTCTGTTATGGTAAATCCACATTTAATCTACGAAATGTCTACATCCGTCGACCTCAATTCCCTGTCTCTTATGGCTCTCAAGAAGATGGCGAAGGGCCGTCGCATCAAGCAGTACTATATTCTTCCGAAGGCCAAGCTCGTCGAACTACTGGGTCTACCCGCGATCCCCCAAACCTATGTGATTGAAAAGATGACGATCGTCGATCTGCGCGAGATCGCAAAGGAGCGCGGCCTGCGTGGATTCTGGAGCCTCAATAAGGAGAAGTTGACCCGCGCCCTATTTCCGAAAGATAACGACGCTGTCGAGAATGCTCCCGCGCATCATAAGAAGGAGGATGATAGCAAGGCAGGCGAACATGAGGAGCCACAGAAGCAGGATACCGATGAGGTAGGGGTAAAGGTGGTGGAAAATGCGTGAAAGGAGGGGTTTGATGACATGGTGTTCGATGTACGAATGCGTTTCGGGCTTGGCTGAAAACTCAAGGACGTCCTGAAAGATATTGTCGAAGAAGCCACGCCCTGAGACCTCCTTTTTATCCATTCTTTTTGTCTACAGAACAATATAAACTAGCGATGAAACTATCCTCCAACAGCATGGTTCGTCTTGGTGCCGTGGTCGCTGGCATTGTTGTCCTTGTCGCCGTTGTGAATGCTTACAGCGGCTCGAAGTTCCTCGGCGAGGGCCTCGAGGTCGGCGGACTGGAGCCTCAGGGACCTCTCTCGAATAACCCGTCTGCCCCCACCGTCGTGAGCGCCCACTCTGAGGGTGGCAATGCCGCCCCCTCCCTCTCGCAGGAGAGCAAGCACCCGACAGGCCAGCAGACCTATTCTCAGTCCGTCCTCTCGCCTGAGGAGCTGCTCCCTCAGGGCGGACTCGGTGCGTCGTGGGCGGCCACCAACCCCGTCGGTCTCGGCGACCTCAAGGGCCAGAATCTGCTGTCGCCCTCGTACCACTACGGCATCAACACGGTCGGCCAGTCCCTCCGTAACGCCAATCTGGATGTCCGCTCGGACCCGCCGAACCCCCGTGCGCCTATCTCCCCCTTCCTGAACTCCACGATCGAGCCGGACCTGTACCGCCGCGAGCTGGAGATCGGCGAGGCGGGTGCGAGCTGCAAGGTCGCTCAGTAAAGAGAATGCTTTAAGTAATTTAACCTGATTGAATAATGAAGTTTACGCCACACGTCGTGGCAATCACGGTTGGCATGTTAGGGTATCTCCTGTACCTATATGCGAACGGTGGACCAGGAAATCTCGTAACTGTCAAGGCCAAGAAAGATGGGGAAGCGTACCTTGTGCAAGACCTGCCGATGAAACAGCAGGCGGCCGAACACCTGGCGACGCTGAAAGCGAATATGGAGAAGGTGGTGGAATTCTACAAGCAGGATGAGTTTGAATCTGATCCCCAAGCCAAATTGTTGGTGGAACGGTTTAACGCCGACCACCTCATGGAGAATTCCATGACGTCTCCTGATACGTCCTACTCCGAGAACAAGGGTGAAAAGATCGTTCTGTGTCTCCGCGACAAGACCAATCCGCCTTCGTATCCGTTTGTGGATATGAACACGGTCATGTTTGTGGTCTTGCACGAAATGGCGCACCTGATGACGGCGGAACTGTCGACCGGAAAGCATACGCCAGAATTCTGGGCCAATTTTCGTCGGATTCTGGAAGATGCGTCAAAGATTGGAGTGTATACCCCCGTCAATTACAGCAGGACGCCAGTGGAGTACTGCGGTATGACGATTACGGATAGTCCGCTTTAGCGAGTGAACGCATTTGTCGCATCGTTGCACGCATTGCAGAAGGCAACACGGTCCTTGCGGCTGTTGGCGAGAACTACTCTGAGATTGAACGTCTTACGAATTGGTCCACCGCCCGCATATCCCTGTACGAGGGCAGTGGACCCGAACGGAACCGGTCCTACCCATGTTGCGACTGGACCATACGATGACGGGGTCGCGGGAGTGGTAATATTGGTCTGAGCGTTCAAGTAATCGAGGTATTCTGCCCGCTTACGACGATTCGCTGTGAGCATTCCCGAGGACACGGCAGGTCCGCCAGTTTTCCATGAACCGAAAGATTGAACGGTAGGCATCTTGTTCTTCTTCTTATTCTTTATGAACTAAAATTCCTGCGGGCAAGGGATTCTCCACCAAACGCACTACTATCGGCTGGCGTGGTATTCTGAAGAACTGTTTGGATGGTCTTCGCGGCCGGAACGATGTAGACGCCGCTCACAATTCTACTCCTCAGAAACTGGACTCCGTCCTTTACGGTCGCAGACTCTACGGTGAGACGTTGATTACGAGTTAACATTGACGAATCTGCGACACGGCCACCTTTCTTCCAGCTTCCAAGACCAACGTTGAATGACGACATTATTCTGGACGCATAAAATAATGTCAGAGGAGGTTTCTCAAACCGTTCTCAATCTCCAAACGGGGAACACTGCATCCTTCAAATTATTTTTAGACGATTCTATTGAAACCGTCCAGAATCGTATTGGACTGCTGATTGGCGTACACCCCGATCGGCTTCGTATCTATGTCGAAGGCCAATTTGATGGGAATTATTACATGAAAGATTCCCGCAAATGGGAGAACCTGTTTCTCCGGATGTCTCCCGAAGGTAAACCTGTGCGCAAGGCTCTGGACTTCTACAATACCGCTCGCGATCCTCCTTTTGTCTTTGATGAACCGTCCTACGATAAGTCTGCGTGGATGACGATTGATTCATCGGCCGATGCTCCCTTTCAAGAGCGACGGATTCTGGGGGTTCCCGAAGAACGATCGTGGATTTATCCCCAGAACAATACGGATACTCCCGAACACCTGCCTCCGTCTGCCAAAGTCACGATCGATATTCACGCCCTCTTCAAAACCCTTCATCCGTACGAAGTGGTGCAGTTTGTGGTGATTCCTCAGACTCCCCTAGTCCCACAACTGGAACTTCTGTACTATCCCCGTCTACGTCCCACCTCCCCTGCCAAATTGCCTAGCGATGTCGAGAAATCTATTGCTCGTCAGACCGAACTCGTACACGCCCTCTCTGTATTATCTGTTCCGAACCCCGATAAGGTATCCATCAACCAAGTCCGTTGGAAACTGCCGCTGGTCAACACAGATTTCGGACACGCGATTCGTAATCGGTTCGAGCAGATCTTTTACGGAACAACTGTATCCCCCGACATTCCCGTGATATCCTTCTTTTCCAGCCGACAGGAACAGTCTCGTCATAAGTTTTTCACGGACAACGCCGAGAAGAAACCGAACCTAGATGTTCGGATGTGGACGTACTGGTGGAATGCGACCAAGCCGTCAAAGAACAAGCCGGCTCTCGTGATTTATCGCGGAAAATCACGGGGAACCTACGATCGCATTACCGTGAACTCTACCGAGATCACGATTTCGTGTTCGCGCGGCGAAGAGGGAGCAGAGACGCACCTGGAGTTACAGGCAGAGGCCAAAGAGTTTCTCTTATCGGTTGATGGACTCGTAGCCTTCTTGGATAGCGCAGATTACGAAGACGAACGGTGGGAACTCCAAGATATGTCCGGAGTCGTGCATTACGATACTGAACTCAAGGAAGCCGATTTTCGCCGCTTTGATTGTTTGCGGTCCATCTACGATATCACCGACCGAGACAAACTGATTTTCAAGTTCCTGCGTACAGATACTGCAGATATTGGATTATCGGCCAACCAGATCCGGGTTCTCAGTATGCTGAAAGAAAACGAAGGACTCAGCCCCGACGATATTCACGAACAGCTTCCCGAAGTATCCCTTGATGATGCGACAGCACTTCTCGCAGGACTGAAACAACTTATATCCGACAATCCCGATATCGGCGAGCAACAGTATTCGGCGTTCCCAACGTTCAAGTTCTCCTCTAAAAAGGTGGCGGTCACGCATGCTCCCGATATGCGTCGTGTGGTGCGCTATATCACCCTTCTTCGCGATATTCTGATGCGCCCCGACAATCCAGATCTTGATGATGTATGCCCCAAGCGGATGGAGATTGTGGAGTCCGAGAGCGCAGCAGTTCCCGAAGAATCGGCGGCCGAAGTCGCGGAGGAAGACAGTTTCCTTGACGAACTTCTGGGCGACATTGCGGGAATCGGAACGTCAGAAAAGAAGGAGGAACCGAAACCTGAGAAGAAGGCGTCCAAGAAAGTCAAGCCCAAAGGAACTCGCACCTCGCTGGCCGATTACTTCTTGCGCCAGCTTCGCGAGTTTGACCCCGAGACGTATGATGCGTCAGAGTCCGATGTCTACAATAAATGCGACCGTCCTCGTCAACCCATTATTCTCAAGGACTCGGAACTTACCAAGTTCGATAAGGAGGATCTCACCGCCTATGATCCTCGCGCCGCCGGAAACGCGGGGACACTGGATGTCAAGGATCCCGACGGTATTGTGATTTGCCCGGAGTACTGGTGTACCGTAGATCGTATCCCCCTGAAAGAGGATCAGCTAGTGGATGGAAAGTGTCCGGTCTGTGAGGGAAAGGTGCGGTCAACAGTCAAGGCGGAAGAGAAGACCCAAGATGTTCTGGAATTCTCGGTGATTAAGCGCGATTCGTCATCGGTCTTTCCTGGATATATCAAGTACAAGTCCAAGAAATCGGGGAAGCAGATTCCGTGCTGTTATACCACCGCCCAAACCACCAAGATCTCGTATACGCAGCCGGCAGCCACCAAGGAACCCGAACCGTACTACGTTCTGGGAGAAACCAAGACCCGACTGGAAGAACTGCGTATTGCCTACATCCCCAAAATAGTTGGAAGGGCGTTGGGACTTCCGTTGGAGTACAAGGCTACGGTGGAAGCCATGAACCGTATTCAGTCCGGACAGTCGGGGTATTTCCGCGTCGGTATCGGCCATGCCGCCGAAACGCTCGCCAAGATTCTGGGTCTCACTACCCGTATTCCCGCACCGCTGGATGCCCCTGAAGTTACGAAACGGTGTTCGTTCTTCCGTGCGTGGTCTAAGGCCGATCTAGACTCGGTGGAAGACAAGATATCGGCACGGGTATACTCCATCAACCAAGCATTCGAGGAAAAGGCGCTGACTCCTCTCGAGGAACTTGAGTATGCGGCCCTGACCCTCAACTGTATGGTCTACGTGATCTACGTGAAGGGTGACGAAATTCATTCGGCATGTTTTATGAATATTGGAGCAGTGCGACGCACCAATAAGGCCGTACTCGTTCTGGTGGATGCCGCAGATATGTCTAGCGTCGACTATATCGCCCACGTATCCCGCACGTCAAACATTCCTGTTCTCAACGGAAATCTCTATATGTCCCTCTTCCCGAAACCGCTGGTTCCGACCCTCGAAACCCTGCGCGGAAAATCGTGTGTCCGTGACATTCCGACCATCGACAAAGCCATTGCGTTCATTGGCAAAACTGTCCTCAAAGACCGGATCCCCGATCTCAAAGTTGTTCTCGATCCGTACGCCCGCGCCCAAGCCCTCTTTCTTCCCAAAACAATTTTTCTGCCCTTCCGTCCGACGTCACAGGTTCCGACCTTTCTAGACCAGCGTGTGGCAGGGTACTCGGAAATCGCCCAGTCCGATTACCCGTCAAAGGAGGATATGCTGGCGTTTCTCAAGGGTGCGGCAGAAATGCATGAGGGGTACGCGTACGCCCACGATGCCGCCAATGCCAAGCATGTGGTCGTTGAACTGGTGACTCGGTCCGGTCTCCGCATCCCCGTTCTCACCGACGAAGTTCTCGAGACAGGGGATCCGACGGAGATTGTGGAAACCGCCAAAGATCTGAGTGAAGAGGAACTGGTATACGGCAAAGCCGATCCTGAAGCCGTGAAAACTGCTCGATCGGTAACGTACGAAGCCGAGATTTTTGAGTTTCTCCTGTTCCAGTTGACGCATGATATGCGGGGTGAAGATTACGGGGAACTTCGCAAGATGCTGTCGCAGCCCAATCCCGATATCAAGGACCTGCGACCTCTTGTGAAAGGGTGGATCGACGATACGTTGTCGTTCAGTGCGGCCGACGAACCTCCTACCTTTTACAGCAAGATGCGTCATTCGTGTACTGGTTCCGCACAGGGAGATTGTACGGGCTTGTGTGTATGGGACGGTGCGTCATGCAAGGTTCAGGTGAAACAGGTGCGGCCAACGCTGGAACGCGCAACTCTAGAATCGCGCCTCATCTCGACGTTGGCGAGCAACGACAAGATCAGGAGCGTAGTGTTTGAGAATCGGGTGTCGCCGTTCTTCAGCAGTATTCTCTACCTCGAACTGCCGTCGGAAACAATATTGTCCGATGGCGATGTTGCGGCAAAACTCAAAGAGTGATAGAAAAATGTAGGCCATACTAATAAATGGCCGACGAAATCATGAGTGGAGGTGCACACCGCGCGGTTGGATCCCGTGCGCAGGTCATGCACGGAACCGCGCACCACACGAAGGGTGGACTGACAAAGAAGGGGCTGAAGTACAACAAGTACGGCAAGATCGTGTCGGCCCGCAAGTCGGCGTCCGCCAAGAGCAAGGGTACGCTGAAGAAGTGGGAGAAGAAGACGGGACACCGCTGGACGATCAAGAACGGCAAGCCCACTAAGGTCAAGCACGGCAAGTCCAAGAAGGGCAAGAAGGGCGGCGGCGAGGATGGCGACGAGGAGGTGGTCTAAATAATCTCTAAGCTATAATCGGGGGGCGAGGTTGTATCAAACAGTGTCTGGATCGCCTTCATATATTTTTCTTTTAACAGGTCTGGATCTTTATCAGTTACGGGGTCACCAACATAGGTAGGTATTGGTTTGAGGGGTCGGTACGACAGTTCAAACCAGTGAAGCAGGGACGACCAACTTGGAACAGGTAGTGACATCCCACACACAGAATGAAGCCATTCGTTCAAGACAGTGACGATCGTATTATTGCTGCGAGGAAACAGTTCGTTTTCGCCGTACGTAATCACCGGAACTAATGGCGTTCCCGTTTCCGCTGCAATCTTGAAGATTCCGGTGCGTTTCTTGATATAGAGAACCATCTTACGAGGATCCGCCAAGTTCATTTCCCGGACACCTCCCAGCATAATCGAGACCGACTCCCCCTTTTCCACCGTTTTCTTGATTGTCCCATAATCCGACGATATCACCCCCGCATACCGAGCAATATCGGAGACGATGGGAATGTACTGGTAAAACGGTAGTCCCACCGCATGGTTCGCACGGTACGCAGGATGAGAACATACACGCAGAGAATTGAAGAGCACGGACGAAATAGAGATTAATCCATGTGGATTCCAGATAAAGATACATGTTGGCGGAAGGTCCGCCGGACACTCTACCATCGGAAAGGTTTCCCGAAGATTCGTCTCCACCGATTCGTTTCGTAATCTGGATGCCATCGATTCAAACAGCACCTCTTTCGGAAATAGACCGTATAAAGATACGACCAGAAGCCCCAACAGAAGATTCACTCCCAATAAAACCGCCACCAACAAAAGAACTGCCAAAACGCCTAAAAAGGCAAGAGGCCAAAGATAAATCCACGACACTTCTCTGTTCTCCCCGCAGATTGTTTACTGACAACTGGAACTCGTTCTGGCACATTGCACTTGGGGTCATGGCCATCAAATTCAAGTTGCTCGTCCCCCTCTTTGTGTTCTACCAGTTTCTTGACGTCGGGGAAATCAACGTGTTTGTCGATATTGTCGAATTCCTATGTGGGTATATGCTAGGCTTTGTGTTCAGTTTGATTTAAGGAAGTCGCCCTGAACTAATAAAAATGAGTGACTACCTTGTGGAGGCGAAGACTGTTCAGACGGGAGCTATTCGCACTCTTGTGGAGGCACTGAAGTGTATCCTCGTCGAGATGAATTTCACCTTCGACAAGGAGGGCATTAAGATGGTGGCGATGGACAATACTCGTACTGTTCTCGTCCACATGCGTCTCGAAGCCTCCCGCTTTGAGAAGTATCACTGCTCTACTCCGACCGTGATCGGTCTGAACACCGATCACCTGTACCGTATTGTCAAGACGGCGACGAACGACGATACCCTGACCTTTTACATTGAGAAGGGAGATCACAACCACCTGCGTATCCTGCTGGAGAACGGGGACAAGAAGGAGGTCACACGGTACTCCCTCTCCCTCCTCGATCGCGATGAGCCGAATATCGAGATGCCGTCGACGGAGTTTTCTGCTCGCATTACGATGCCGTCCATCGATTTCCAGAAGAAGTGCCGCGATATGACTCTTCTGATGGCGAAGACGGTGGATATCAAGAGCGTGGGATCTACCCTCGTCCTCTCGTGCAAGGGCCAGTTCGCCAACCGTGAGACGGTCTTAGGCGATTCCGACTCGGAGTTCTCGATCAAGAAGGAAGAGACGAATGCCATTATTTCGGGGTCGTTCTCCCTGCCCCATCTAGTTCTCTTTACCAAGTGCACGAACCTCTCGAACAATCTGGAGCTGTATATGAAGAACGATTGGTTTATGATGATCAAGTACGTTATTGCCAATCTGGGGGATATCAAGCTGTGTCTGATGCCCTGCTCCAATTCCTCTGCTTAAGATAATGAAGTGGGGACTTCTCCTTGTAGGAGTTTCAGTCCTGATCCTCCTTACTGTTCTCTACGGCCAGAACCGACGGAGAGAAGAGTTCACGAACATGAAGGGTAATTTCCCGAACTGGGCAACAATTATCTCTCAGGTCAAAAGCATTCTTGATAAACATTACGATTACGACGCTACCAAACTCGCGGAATTGGCAACGCAGCAGCACGATTTGTACAAGCAGGCTACCAGCGGGGTTGATACGCTCGTCAAGAGCGGTCACGGAGGCGAGATGGGTTTCCTGTTTCAAATTGTGTACGGAATGCCTACTCCCGAACTCATCAACGACTTTAACAAAAATAAGGAACTCGTTGCCCTTCTTCCGAAAGGCGTTGTTCTCAATGTTGATACGCCCTTTGATACGCGGATGGCGATGATCTATGTAGCGTCGGAGTACGCGAAAAATATGGTGAAAAAGGCCAAGAACGCCAACGAGGTTCTGGGAGGCTACTCCCTCACCTATGCGACTACTGCAGCATCGGCACTCCTGAAAAACGTCGCAACGCCTGCTTTACTAGGAATCGCAGTTCAGCTAACAAAGGCCAAACTGAAACCTTCGGATTATACGTCGGTGATTTCCAAGTAGTAAGGAAAAGAACTTAAAAGAAGGTGGGTTCAAGAGAACAATGGATCCTAGTAAGCCACACCAGCCTCCTCCCTACATGGAGCGCTCCTTTGAGGGCGGACAGCGTATGATGGCCCGCAAGTCAGCCGAAGAAGCTCCCGAAGTTTCCAATTACGATTACAGTCAGGTGGGGGAGGTCGTGGGTCTCGAGAGTATGGCGACCGACTTTGGTTTGCTAGGTCAGGATCAGGCCTCAACCTCTCTGTACGGCCATGTCGGCAAGGAGCGCAAGCCCACTTACGACCCGTCTGTTCTCCTGAACGATGCATGGTTCTGCGTCATGACCGACGACGGGGGCAAGCTGTATGGTATTCTGAATACTCTGCGGGAGATGGGCGTGAAATCCCCTGCAGATCATCCGTTTGAAACAATGTATGGCAAGACCACGCTGTGGGAGCGGGTAAATGATGAGGATTACAAAATTCCGTACAGCAAGCGCCAGGAGGCCGTACAGTTGCTCCAGAAATTCAAGAAGGCACCTACACAGCCGGCAGCGGTAGATATGTATGACCGCCGAGCATTCCTACGTTGATATTGCCGACCCTGACCCGCCACAGCCCCGTCTAATCTCGGCGTTTTGGTTGGCGTTTTGTGTGTTTATTCTGTTTGTGTTTGCCGTGTGCCTTTACCTGTTTTTTGGTGTACTTCTTCGACCGCCCTCCTGATTCTCCGCGGCGCTTGAATTGGAAGGTCACCTTCGCTCCTGGTTTCACAGCATTTGCAATATACTCACCAAGTGCCTTCTTGCGATCAATGATTCTGACCTTTGCCGTCTTCCTCGTCGCTTCATTCTCCTTTGCCTGTCGTATTGTCTTCTCTAGAATCGCACGAAGCTCATCTTCGCGCGTTGCGTCTTCCGCAACCTGACGAGGATCTTCGGGAAGTTCAATTTCATCTGCACTTGAATAATCCTCCGTCTCGTCCCCAAGCGTCATAGGTCGATCCGAAGGTTCATACTTCCCGATATAAGAAAAACGACGTTTCCGTCGTGTAAAATTACCGCGTCGAGGAACTGTTGCCATATTATACATAGCTGTTATTTTCTATACGTTGACGTGTCCTGAAGGAACCGGTCCGTCTCGGCAGTGAAATATCACATTGATACCAATCATCTTTAAGGGTATATTACGATGCATCCATATAGCGGTAGTAAACCACTCGTTTTCGTGTGGTTCGTTCGGGTTTATGATTGGTCGAAACGCTCCCATTCTGATAACATTATCGTGGAAAAAATAGATTTGGTCGTCGCAAACGTGGCTTTGTAGCTCAGCAGAATAGTGTTCTGCCTCTTCGTTCCACTTTTCCGCCCACCGCCCTCCCATCGAATTACCGTACCTCACTCGTTCTGGTCCAATATACCCACGAACCCTAGAATTAATTGAACGCTGACTTAGCGTACTGAAAAAATTAGAATCGAAGGGTTCTAGAAGTTCTACATCGGTGCGAGTCTTGACGTACCAATCATACCGTTCAGTAAGCTGTGTAACAAAATCACACAGCTTACTCATCTGGCGCTTTGGACTTACGAAACGATGTCTTATATTAAGTATTCTTTCGTACTTCTTGAACTCATCTGTGGATCCCGCAATAACAGCAACATCGCAGTTGAACGGTTGAATTAGATACGTCTTAAGACTCTCAAGAAATGGGAAAAACTTTTCCTCGAGTGTGTAGCACACTACAATCACAAGTACTTTCATACCAATGAATTATGATTGAAGGTAAACTGTATTTAAACTGGTTACTAGCGTCGAGATTTGTGTGCGGTGAAGACGACGTCGTCCGTGATCGTCATCTTCATGTTGGAGTTCAGGAATGTCTTGGCACTGCTAACGGCGGTCGTATTGGTCCACAGCTTCACGATATTGAACTCGCCCTTCGGAGACGTGGAGAAGCCCACGAAGGCTTCTGACCGCGAGTTCATAATGTGGTCGGCGGAGACGACGGAGTGGACGACGAGGTCGATGGCGATGTCGTAGAGGTCGCACGTGGGAATCTTCTTGCTCCACGATCCGCCGTTCTCGTTTTCGGGAACCTCCCAAATCGGACGGAAACCTTTACGCATGAAGAAGAAGTATCCGCATTCCCACGCTTCACGAGGGATGGCGGCGATGATGGTCCAGAGTTGCTGCGGGGTGGAGAGGTCGGCGATTTTCTTGTAGTTCGAGAGGCTCCAGTCCTTGTTGCGGGGATCAAAGTACCACAGCACCCACGTGTTCGTGAATGGTGTGGTATCGGTAATGGATGGGGTAGAGGATTCGGAGGTAGTCATGATTGTAGCCGCTACTTATCTTATCCGCAGAATCGTAAATCCGTTTTGGATAAAACGGATTCGGATTCTCTCAGAATGAAGTAGAGACATCCACACAAGATGAACTCCACCATGCTTTACGCCTTTCGTACGACGACCCACCTCTCCATCCCATCCGCTGTTCTGGACATGATCTCCGCCATGCAGATGGCCCCCGTGGCTCCTGTTTATATCAAGAAGCCGAACTACAAGAAGTTCGCACAGCACCGTAAGCCCTCCGAGATGGAGTGGCGCCGCGACATTATCGCCGAGTTGAAGGCGACTATTCGCACGAAGGACGATCCCGACTACGAGGCCATTCAGGGAATCGTCAACAAGGTCGTGGCCTCCAATCTCAAGGACCGCGCGAAGACAATCTCCGATACAATCACCAAGCGCGACGACGCCTTCCGCATGCGCATCGTCAACTACCTATTCGATCGCGGCGTCTCCATGCCGTTCTACGCCAAGCTCCTCGCCGATATGTTCGCGCAGCTGTGCGAGGCCATTCCCGCCGTCCACGAGGATCTCCAGATCTACTGCTCCATCGACACCTTTAATAAGATGTTCGACCAGACCAAGACCATTGTGTTCCCGTCGCTCGCCGAGCCGGGCTTCGAGGACAAGGTGTGTACGTGGAACAAGCAGAAGGAGCTGCGGCGCGGCTTTGGCGTGTTTGCCGCCGAGCTTCACGTACGCGGCCTCATCTCTGAGGACCTGCTGCACGAGGCCATCGATACGGTTCTCTCGGACTTCACGGACAACATTAAGAAGCCCAAGAACGAGGTGGTGTCCGAGTCGGTGGACCAGGTTGTCACCTTCATCTCCGAGATGTCAAAGCTCTTCGGCAAGGAGACGACATTCATCTCAGACAGGGTCAAAGTTCTTGTCGCCATTCCCAAGACGGAGACCCCCTGTCTCGGTATGCGTTCTCGCTTCAAGCTTGAGGACTGCGTTCGTAAGGTTTAAACGCAAAGAAAGCCAAGATACAAATGGCCACTCCCACCCCCGCTCCGGCCGCATCGGCAACTCCAGTCTCTACACCCAGTCTACCTCCTGCGGGCGTCCTGCTCCGCGCCGCCCAGATCGCGATCAATGATGATCGCCCGATTCTTTTAGATTATTGGACGGACAGTCGCGAGAAGAAGTGCTGCGTGGGTGTCAAGGAGAATACCAAGTACCTCGTGAAGTCGGAGAGCGAGTACACGTCGCCGATCCAGAATCTTTTTAAGTCTGAGGGATGCTACATTGTCCTTACGGAGAACAGTCTATACATCGTGGCTCAGGAGATTCCGGTGCGCAAGATAGTTTCAGAGCTGAAGGAGTAGTAGTATAATAATGACGGTAGACCTCATATTTCCACCGCCCCATATGTTATTTCACGAGCCAATGGACGATCGTGAAATGATTCGGGTATGGAAAGAGTATACGGAAAAGCACGCATCGGAACTTGATATTCACGAGATCGATGCTGCGTCTGTATGTTCTGTTGACGAGTTTGGCAAAATTTTTGAGATTTGGGTGACCTCCAAATCGGCAAAGCGAGTGAAACTTTTGATGGTATGGCACGCTCACTTTTTGTCCCTTGCTTGCCAACAATCGCTACGTCGCTGGCTGGAGACCAAGAGTTACCGTTCTCGAGTCTGGTTTCATGTAGAATACATGAACAACGTTCAGACCGCCATTCAGAGTCGGTGTATTACGAAACAGATCAAGGCTCCTCCAACTGTTTCGGACGTTAAGCAGATTGGAAATACGGAGGAAACAATCGAGGTATGGAAGCAGATAAAAACGGACGCAGCATCTCGTGTAGTACAGTAAAGCATACAAATACATGCTGAGTATCTACACAGATGGTTCTTCGCTTAACAATGGTCGTAAGAACTCACGGGGGGCGTTCGCAGCTGTATATCCGAGTCTACCGTCGGAATCGTTTGGTCGCCCACTACCCCCTGACGGCTCTCAAACCAACCAAACAGCGGAGCTTACTGGAATTTTGGAAGGCATCCGTACTCTCAAGACAATCGTCAGCATACCAAGCTTGGGTCTACGCATCTGCACCGATTCCGAATACTCCATCAATTGCCTGACGAAGTGGGTTTCGGGATGGCGGAAGCGCGATTGGAAGACGTCAGAGGGAAAGCCGGTCGTTCACCGAGTGATTCTAGAGGAGATTCTGAAGGAACTCGAGGGGATAGCTCACCAGTTCGTGCATGTTCGAGCGCACACGGGTGGCGAAGATACCGACAGCAAGTGGAACGATTACGCCGATCAGCTGGCGAATAAGGCAGCTGAACTGGGTCGGCCTGTCAAGTTCGAGGAGCTAGAGCAAAAGGTTGTGCGGATGGGAACGACCGCTGACGATGTTCTCACGGGTATTCCCCTGAAAATCATGGGCGCACCTCTTTCGGAGACCGATCTCGTAAAAGCTATTCTAGCCAATACGGCATCGCTGGATCCGAAGTTTCTGGGAGCAGCACTTATCTCGGCACTCAAGAAGACGCTGAATGCCCGAGCCTACGATCTTGAGAAGACCAAGATTCACGGTGCAGCCGCGTACCGGTTGGTCGAGAAAACCCATTTAACCATTGAAAAGCTAGATAGTTAATATAGGGCAGGGCACGATGGCGACCGCGACCGCGACGATCTACTTTTTCACGTCTCCTACTTGCGGTCCCTGCAAGGCCGTGAAGCCCGTTATTGCCGAGCTGACGGAGGATCACCCCCGTCTTACTTGGGTGACGGTCGATACGATGGCCGATCCCGGCAATATTGCAACGACGTTCAAGGTCACCCATGTTCCAACGATGGTGGCGATCAGCAACGGTGTGGAGGTTGGTCGTCATTCGGGGACGCAGTTGATGGGCTACTTTTCTCTCACGAAGCGCCTCAGTTCAACCCTACCGAAGTAATGCGCTTTCCGTCTTGGTACGCCTCGCATACCATCTGGTCGTCGGAGTTCGGGGACGAGCAACTGGGCTTGTTACCCGATGGAACACTGGACGGTCCATCGGTGGGTGCGCCCGTATCGAGGACCTGTCCGTCTAGCGGTAGGAAATCGATGTACCTGGATTTCAGAACAGAATACCCGATTCCTCCGACTGTGAATCCTGTGATGAGAGGCAGCGCAGAGGACTTGAGAATTCCCATCATGGACGGATCCTGGAAACATCCGAACTCGCGGTAGGCGTAGATATTGAAGAGAAGGGCGAGTGTGGAGAATCCTATATATCCACCGGTCTGGGTTCCCGTGCGCTTCTTGCCCGCCGTCATATCGAGGAAGTACACTGCAAATACTGCAGATAGAGCAGCGAGTCCCATCGGAGATCCCTTGACATCAAACATTCCAAGACCACGAATCGCACACGGATTGAACTTATCAGCAATCATGCTGGGAAGTTGAGTTCCGCCCACCAACTTATCGGCTACCAGCTTTGATGTTTTATCCGCCGACTTCTTGGACGCATTGCGTGACTTACGCGCGAGTGCAGTTTTCGGGGTATCGTTGAGATCAAGTGTCGAAGGCGTTCCCACCGACGAAGCCGCCGCCTTTTCAAGAGCGGCTGCGCGTGCGGTCGCAAACTCTGCATCCGTCTTCGCCTTCTCTGCCTTCTTTCCAAGTGCTGATAGGATCGGGGGCACCGCAGTTCCGACTCCCAGAAGCTGGGACGATGGATTCGTGGGGTTTCCAGGAGATACAGAGGGAGCCGATGGACCAGGAGCAATGGCCGACGCAGCATTGCTGGCTGCCTGTGTCACCTGCTGGATGATTGTCGGAGTTCCTGATCCCGAGCCAAAGAACATACTTCCGAGCCCCCAATGAACGACAACAGCAATGATTCCAATGAGACTGGTGACGGAAAAGCGGAACTTCATGTTCATCAAGTCGGAGATGAAGCCGATGAGGAGAACAATATCGGGAGCAAGTGCGCCACCAAGAACGGCAAATACCTTTATGCTGTCGAGGAATCCACCGCTAGACGCCGATCCGGAAACACTACTTGTGGCCGTCTTTATCGTCTCCAACCATCCCGGAAACACGAGAAAGAGGAGTCCAACAACAATTGTAATAAATGAAAGGATGCTGAACGTCAGCGACGCAGCGGCTAGACTCACAGTGGGGTCGCTACTCATTATTACAAAACCAGAAGAAAACGTCTGCCCGTGTAATAATAGGTTGGGATGAGCATCTTTGATAGTGCTGAAGATTGGCCCGATAGGTTCAAGGCCTGTGGCGCTCCCCATCAGTCACCAATTAATTTATCTCAATCCTTTGCCCTTCCCTGCGACCGTCTTTGTGAATGGAAAGTTGATGATGTCTCAGTAGGAGAAGCCACCTTAGGCAACTATGTTGAAAGAAGCGCCACTCAACCCGGCAATTATGCTCGTGATTTTGGCGGACTTTCGTTAATAGAATTCTCAAACGGAACTCCAACGGCTACCTTCAATGGTGAAGGATATACCTGCAAAACGATGACCCTCTACTCCACCGCCCAGCATTCACTTGAAAGTGTGTTTGGTGAAGCTGAACTGGTGGCAGAGTTCACACATCCGTCAGGAAAACAGGTCAATATGTCCGTCATCGTCAGAACATCACCCGGTGACACCGCATCCTCAAAGTTTTTCAATGCATTTGTTCCGTATTCCGATTCGGGACAGCGGGTGAATCTCGGAAATTCGTGGTCCCTGCAAGACGTTGTTCCCGATACCCCAGCTTACTACGTATACAAGGGGACCACGCTTGAACCCCCGTGCACACCCAACATTATCTGGATTGTTTATTCGAATACGGTCACGATGGATCCGTCGGACTACGCGAAACTGGCGAAAAACGTGAAACCGGCCCGTCGGCCTCTCCAAGAAGTGGCAGATCGCGAAGTGACTTTTTTTGACGCACAGGGTGTGACGACTCCCCGCGATGGAAAGCTCTACCTCAAATGCCGTCGTCCAGGAGGAGCAGGAAAGAAGGCGGAAGAACCAAAGGTGACGGTTCAGAAGGGAGGTCTAGAGGATGCGGTGGAAGAGAACGATAGTATCACCACCACCCATTCACGAAGCAGGTACATTCAGGCTGCGTCCGACCAGTACAGTGCAATGGGAGGATTCTGGGGTGTTCTTGAAGTCATCACCCTACTCATCATCGCTGGACTCCTGTTCTTTACCCAAGCAGGAAAAAGGATTGCGGGCCTGATGTTTACCATCAGCTTTATTGTCCCGTTCATTATCCGCTTCCTGGTTATCCTGTTTTTTTTCAAGAAGTAATTAGTACTTCCCCCACACACTCTCCTCCTGCTCCGATGGCTCGTGCCAGAATGCCCGCTCCTCCATCATCTCCCCCTGCTGCCCGCCGCCACCGTCCATCATCGCCCGCTCCATTGCTGACTTGGGAGCCCTCCGAACCTTGCGCTCAACCGCCCTCCAGTCGTCCGATGTATCTGCTGTCGGAGGAGGAACGTAATCCTCCGCATACTCGTCCTCGTAGTAGGTATCCTCCATACGAGAACGCGTCGTGCCGAAATTGTTGTAGAACCGACTCCCGGTCGTACCGCTCCCGCTCTCATAATTCTTCCTCTGCTGCTCCTGTCGCTCCATCTCCTCCTTCTGACGAAACGCCTCAAGCTCCTCTGCTGTCTTCCACTCTGCCGCCAACTGCGCGAAGTTCTTCTTCGGCAGTTCCTTTGCTTTACCCGCGCCGCCGCCGGCGCCACCCCACGCACTCTCGGTTGATAGAGAGGGGAAACTGATATCGTTGATCTCGACCTTCTTGGCCATCTCCGCGTCCTTCTGATCCTGCTGCTTCTTCTCGAACTTTGCCTTCCAAGTGCTCATGATGTTTGTTGTGTGTTTGATAGTGTCGCTTACTCATTTCCGAGTTTGGGAAACGCTGATCCGTTTTGGAGAGTTGGAACTATACTTCAAATAAGTTTGCGTATAGCCAGCTGATACCCACTGTGAAGGAGTTCGTATTCACCGCCATGTTTCCTCAAAAATGCGTTCATAGTAGGCTTGATTAGACCGCCAACCCCTCCACCGTAATCATCCATCCACATTATACCGTTTTTTTCCAAGCACCTGAAGGAGTTTTCCATATCCCGCGTTATGAATTCGAGTTCATGGGATCCGTCAATATATATAAAGTTATATGTCTTCGTATTGGTTTTAAAAAATTCATCTGATGTAAGTTTATTCACCGTTATTTTATTCGCGTTCCTGCAGACTGAAATATTAAAATCAAAGGTCTTTTCCTCATTATTCTGTAAATACTGTTTATGATCGTTCGTACCAATCGATAAAAAGGGGTCCACGCACGTTAACCTTGAGTTTGGATGGCTGAGAAAATTGTCAGCGAAAAAGACGCTAGAAAGCCCCTCAAAACAGCCGATCTCTAGCATTCTATTTTCCTGAGACCCATCCAAAAAATTTAACAGTCTATCCTTAATTTCAGATCCCAGAAACCACGTCTGCGAATACTTATAGTTGTACGAAAACATTCTTTATACTACATGAATAAACTCAGTGTAAATGATTTGACGCATCGATACTGTAAATCTAATTTGAAGAGTTCAAAACCAATTAGATAGACCGCACGTCAAAGAAGGAGTAAGAACGGGAATGGTGTTGGCAACATGTATTCAGGCATCAGGAACTCTGCAGGAACTCGTGGTTCCTGCGAAGTGCGCGGATGTCCTTGAGTGGCTGCGCACAAAGACGAAGCAGCCGGGTCTCCAGTTTCAGGGCAAGATTCAGGACAAGGACAACTGGATTACCATCTTTGCGGAGTCGGGCGATGATGATGACGATAACGTGAACCAGCATATTCTGGGCGGAAACTTTCAGGACGAGATCTTTGTAGGGTCGATGGCGGTTATGATGTCATCAAACTCCAATGCCGACAACTACGACAAGCCATCATCGGCGTATGCTAATCTCAAGCCCGCCGAGTACGAAACCATCTATTCGAGCTGGACGTTCGAGGGCGAGTCGTCGGACGAAGAGGGTGAAGCAGATGTGGATGCTGAAGCGGACGCCGACGACGAGGAGGGAGTCAACGAGGATGATGTTCCTCCGGTTGTCGAGGATGAGGAGGAGGATGGCCCGGAGGAAGAGGATGCCCCTGCACCCACGAAGCAGCGCAAGCCCAAGCAGGTGATTATTCACGATGTGAATACTCCCTGCCCTCTCCGAGATCTCGTGAAGCAGCGATACGTCGAGATTGGTCTGACGACCGAACTCTCAGATGCTCTTGAAGCTGCACTTCTTCAGCGGTGTATCCGCGACTGTGCGAAGCAGGAGGTTGAGGTGACGTGGAACAATCCCGCGTTCTGGAACCATTATCGTGGGCGATGTATCCAGTTCTACGAGAACATGCGAAACTACGGATGGACGGCTAAGCTTCTGTCGGCAGAAATTACCCCTGCCGCGTTTGCGGAGATGTCGATTGTTGATCTGAATCCCAAGCGGTGGAAGGCACAGATTGAGGCGCAGATCGAGAAGGATAAGCGGCTATTCACGCGGTCTGGCAGTGCGTCGATCTTCTTCTTCTGCTCTCGCTGCAAGAAGAAGACCAAGTGCGATTACTACCAGATGCAAACTCGTTCAGCAGACGAGCCGATGACGACCTTCGTCACGTGTCTAGAGTGCGACCGCCGCTGGAAATTCTAACGTAAGTATAACAATGGTGTGGGATTACAACGACAAACATCCCACCTCCCGTGCGGGAGAAATCATGTATAAACACACAAAGTCTACGGAGGACCGTGATGCCGTAAACCGTATTTTGGATTTGGTGGATACACTGTCTCACAAACATTTTTCGTCTCCCTCTGAACTTCGCGCCTATTTTGTCAGAGACTCCGAGCCGCTTTTTTCCAAGAAGCTAGCCAAAAAGGTCTATAAGGTTTTCTACGCGAAGAAGGGAGGAGCACAGGGAGCGATGGGCGATGCGGTGGAAACGGCCGGACGAAATTTGGTTTCGTGGATGTTCGGCGCCAATCCAGAGACCAGCAGTACTTACAAAACACTGTTTGTCTTGAAAGATATTGAAAAGACCGGTATCTCCTTTCTACCGTTTGTGACGCCCGAAACGATCAAGGCGGGTACAGAAATATTCGTGGAGTTCCTGCTAAGTCTGGCATCTGCATCCGAAGCAGGGGCCAAGCTCATTATCGCAATTGTATCGTTTGGAATGGCACCGGCAGCAGTGACCGAAGGAGCAGGGGCGATTGTGAAGATGCTGGTAGGACTCTTGGCATCCATTATCGCCACATCTCGCGGAGATTTCGAGACAGGATTTGAATCGATTCTTCTGGCTATTCCCTTTGTCGGTATTGCTCTCAACAAGGCATACAAGTCAGAGGAAAAGCTTACGGGGAAGTACAAGGAAAAACTTACAGGTGTATTCCAGAACGTAATGTCGAAGGTAAACATGCTGCGAAGCGCAGTGGCGGCCAGCCCCGCGTATCAGAATACACTCAGCAAGGTAGGCCAGCTCAAGGAGGGAGCAATGTCTAGCTACCAGAATGCAGCCAGTAAGGTGGGCGACTTAAAGAACACCGCCCTCTCTGACCCGAGAGTTCAAAATATGGCTACCGGGTTAACAGATAAGTTTAATACGGCAAAGAGCAAGGTAGGCAACTTAACGAACACCGCGCTCTCCAATCCTAGATTCCAAAATGCAGCTACTAGCTTCAAGAATAAGTTGAGTGCATTCTCGCCCAAGAAAACGCTGGGAGGCCGATTTACGCGTCGCAAGCGGAGTATGGATAAGAATAAGAAGGCATGGAGGAGGAGAACAATCAAACAGCGCCGCCGGTGAAGACGACTCTTGCCCGCTGGATTGCGCTAGACGACGAGCAGCGCCAGCTCCGCGCTCGTGTTAAGACAATTCAGGACGAGAAGACCCGGCTGGGTGCGGATGTCTTGACGTTCATGCGCGACAATGAGGTCGATGATTTTAAGCTGGAGGGAATGTCGGGTGGTACGTTGACTCGCAGCGTACGCACCGTGAAGCCCCCGATCAAACGCAACACGATTCGCACACAGATGCTCCTTCACTTTTCCGACCAGCCCCAGCGGGTCGCGGAAGCTCTGCGAGCGATTGAAGGCATTCCTGAAGATGTAGAGGATATCTCGACCTTCGGAACCCAGAAGGAACTTCTGACGCGCCGTCTTCCCAAGACGAAGTAAAGTGAGTTAGAGAGAGGATTTGAAAACAGACAATATATGGCTGAGGAGTGTATCCTCTGCTATGAACCACTCGATGTTCCTGTATACGTACAGAACACCACTGACGACATCATTGTAGGCACGACGTCTTCTCGTCTACAATGTGGCCACGCCTATCATACACCGTGCGTCCTTCGCGCTCTCCAGCATCGGTCAACGTGTCCTCTCTGCAATGTGATCGGACAGATGAATGAACGAGGAGACGAATGGTGGAATAACGGGCGGATTGAGATGGAGGGGAGGTGTATGAAGATCATGGAAAAGGTGAAGAAGGACAAGGAGGTCAAAGAGGCCCTGCGAGACTACAAGGCGGCCGGGAAAGACGTTATGTCTCTCAAGAAAGAGTTTATGAAACGGGTCAAGGAGTTCAAGACGGGGTTGAGAGCAGAAATGGGCGTTGATGAGAAAGTGAAGGCAGTGATGAAAACCAAGAACTCTGTGTTGAGATTATTTACTCGTAAAGCCAAGAGCGAAGGAACACTGGTGGCGGGCGCACTGAATATTGTTCCAGCCTACCGGTTTGAAAAGTTTCTCTTGGGAGCTACTCGTTTTATTCGGTGGAGAATGCATCACGTGTTTAACTAATGAATGACTTCACGCCCGCCCTAGTGATTGGCATAATCTTTTTTGCCTATGTTCGCATGTTTGTCTCAACAATGAACGTATACAAAGCGTCAGACTATACCATGACATGGGACGAATACTTTGACAAGAGTTTCAACTTGGCGGCTATACGTGAAACTTCTTCTTAAACGACCGAATGGATGCCTTGAGGGTCGGCTTGCCCCACAGAATATACCGCGAAAGTGTTCCTGCCCGAGTCGGGTCAGACCAGTCTTCGTGCATCCGCGCATGTCGGGCAATGTACCGCTTCTTGCGTGTGAGGTTCTTGTGTTTCGTGTAATCAGAGTACCCCTTCTGACCAAACGGCTGGGTAATTGTCTGCCCGTTTGGTTTGACGAACACGGCATCCCACTTTTTCTCGGGGTTATGGGACCGCTTGATAGTTTTCAGGCGCAGTCCACGCATTATTATAGCACAACATATTTAGATAGATATGTTTGGTACTCGTGTGGTAAATAATTATTATTTGATACAGGGACTACTTCTATTTTTTCTTCAGACCGATCAAATGGGTCTGAAAAGTTTTTCAGACGATTATTGATTGACTCTAGATCGGTAAACTGATTCTTGTTGTATTCCTGGTGAGAGAATGATTCTATTTTAGTTTTTATGAAAGAACTGTCACCAAAATACGTAAGATGCCAGCCAGCCCTTGGTATCACGGAGGCGCTATGATAATCGCGTAAGTTCGAACAGGTAGTATTTAGAGCCTTATAGGTTTTGCCGTTTATCACCTTTGACAACTTCCACTTGCCATAACTTGTGTTCAGGTTGTAATAGTAGAGATCGAGTTCTAAAGACGCAATATCAACCTGTATCTCGCCATTCTTAAGCTTTCGTAGAACATCGCGATCCGGAATTTCATCTAAGTCGGAAATACCGATAATATCGTTGTCATTGACTCCAATACGTTCGATCCCCCTTGATATACAATTCCGTTGATGATACTCGTTTGCCCATTGATCCCTGCGGTCAATATTGATATTTGGGTACTTATACGGAAAATCGTTGACAATAATATGTTTAATCTTATTCTTGAATTTTGCAAGCTCTGGACTATCTCGAATGTCGTAATAAAATAGAGGCTTTTCTTTTCCAGCATACGTATGGGTAGCCTCTACTATCACGAAATAGTCTACAACATCGTTCAGAGTATTAAGCCTATACGTAAGAAGATCAAACTCATTAAAAAACATAAAACAGTCGATCACTCGTCGTTCTGTCATTCTAGAACCTTCGGGGGTTATGCCTAAATATGATTTTTTTAGATAACCTTTTCGAAAAATCGCAGCCCCAGGCATTGTTTTAGTATGATATGATAAACATTACTATCTGAAACGACGCACCTGCCTCTTCTCCACTGATCTACCATCGTTTGATGATACATAAGTATTTGCCTCTTACCTGAATCGAACAGGTGACCTCCCGCTTACAAAGCGGATGCACTAACCAACTGTGCTAAAGAGGCTTTTGGTGCTCCCAGGCAGCTTCGATCTGCCGACCTCCTCCTTCCTAAGCATACGGACAAGCGTATAAGAGAGGGATTCTACCAACTGAAATATGGGAGCCACATACTAAATATCTCGCTACTATGTAAATGCCCTCCCACCTCGTTTCCCTCCCCGGATCGCGCGGCCCGACAACTGGTGTTGCCCTTGGTTCCAAGCTGAACCACGTAAGCGTTTCTGCCGTCCACGGAAACACGACAAAGCCGTCGGTTTCGGCAGCGAACCCCACCCTGTCTACCGCCGCCGCTCCCGTTGCGGCACCCGCCCATATTGTATCCCAGTCCAAGACGTACCTTCAGTAAATATGGGTATAGTATAAATGCTAAAGTTCTTCACCCTTCCGTCTGTGATGGCTCACACACTGAATGGCGGACTTCTTATTGTTGCCCTCGTTCTCGCCGCGATAAACTATCGTGTCATCCGCCGCCTCCCTCTTCTCCAGATGATCACCCTTGTCCTCATTCTCTCTATTGCCGTCGGGGTTCACGGACTTTCGCATGCAGGATTGGAGAGCGCGTACGGTTACAATCCCTTACGTCTTTTGGGATTCTAAATATATAAATGGCGGAGACACCAGAGACATTTGATTTTACTGCCGAGCCCGTCCCTTCTTCTTCTCCTGCCCCCGAGCCCTCGGTAGAGGAGCTACTAGTACCTACCCCGACCCCTGTCCCCGAGCCGGAGCCCGAGCCGGAGCCGGAACCGGTGGTAGTAGAAAAGACACCTGCTGTTATCGAGGAGGTAGTCGTCCCCGCCCCTGCGCCCGCCCCTGCGCCCGCCCCGGAGCCCACTCCCACTCCTGCTCCTGCGCCAGGCATCGCGTACACCACGTACCCTCTCTTTGCTACCCCACCCCCGACACGGCCGTTTAGGTTGCGCTTTGGGCTAAGGAACAAGCTCTGAGGACCGTCCAATCATCTAACGGATTGTGCCAGAATGGCATATAGTAAACTTTATTTCGGTTAAGAATAGCTGCCGCATACGAAAAACTGCTTTTGGCCGTAACAAGAACGTTGGCTGTTACCATGCAATGAAACGATGTCACGACTGCATCATTGAGCCTGAAATCTACTCCTTCGATCGCCAACTCCTTGAAATCATCTAGTGTACCCTCTGAGTGAATTGTAATTGTCCTGTTCGGGTATGTAGCTTTTAGCATCTGTATGATAGCTACATAGTCAGTATTTGAGGTAAACCGGTCTGGAGCGTGTGCGCCTACATCTCCCCTGCGGATATGAATAACTATATCGGTTGGTGGGATAGTAGGCTTAGCTGTTGAAAAGTAGTAGTTTCGCAGTATGTTTCGGACGTTCTCGGTATAGTATACACTCGGTCTCTCAGAATTGTGAACGGGGTCTGCCCGAAACTCAGAAATATCAACATCCCTCGTATTTCCTGGGGGGATTCCTATAAAGTTGGTTAGACCTGCCGGATTTTCGCCGTGTCCCAAGAATACAAATGGCGTATGAATGTATTCGTACTTCATAAATTCACAATACGCGATTCCAGACATAACGGCTTGATACTGCGATCCAAACCCATCGGGAGTGCCTTTAATTGTATACCGTTTCCGTCTATTTCGTGTGGGTAGATTCAGTATACGCAAATGCATTCTACAACTTACGTATATCATATTTAAATGATTCTCGAAGAAGTAACCCAATGCCTGCCGATAAGACACTAGAGGACAGACTCGCTGAAGGACTCGAACTACTTCGTGCCCTTCTGCGAACCGGTGTTACCGAAGATGATCCCGCATATCTTGATATGAAATCCAAGATTTCTGAATGGGTGAAGACAGGTGTGTCGTGGGAAGGCCGTATTGAGTTCCCCGATCACGGGAGGTACGCACATGTTCGTCTCCCCAAGAACAGCATTAACACGGCCACTCTAGCGTTTAAAGTGAAGAAGGGGTCTTATCCTAACCCGTAGGGGTATGGATAAAAACCATTCACGGTTCTTGTTGGGATCGAACCAACTACCTTCCGGTCGGCTATTTTCGAATAACAGCCAGATGCTCTACCAGGTGAGCTAAAGAACCTTAAATCTCAGGAGCCGGAATCGAACCAGCGACACACGGAGTTTCATTGCTTAGCTTTCTTCTAGCTACAATCCGTCACTCTACCAACTGAGTTATCCCGAGGTAGGTGGAAGGTCTCTCCCGGATTCGAACCGGGGTTGTGAGAATCAGAACCTCACGTACTAACCAACTATACGAAGAGACCGCCATCTGAACTACGGAATCTCTCCCTAAATACTTAATAGCTATGGACGCTTGGAATCTGCAGGCAGGTGCCTACCTCTGGTCTGCCTTTCTTGTAACAGTAACTTATCTTGCCGTTCTTATCGGTCTAGTTGGAACCGCTCCCGAATACATTGAAACACTGGAAAAGTACATTAAAGTCTATATCAGCCTGTTCCTCATTTGGCGCTTTAATCCTTTCACAACTACGGGGAAATTTACGGAACTAGATCGTAAGATCGTGTTTGCGTCTGCTCTCACCGTTCTGACGACGTCTGCTCTAAACAGTACCATTCAGTATTACCTCATTCCCCTACGCCAGATGATTCATGATTACGTGAGCCCCCTGTTTCGGCAGTAGTATATCTTCGGCACCTCTGTCGCAAGACCATGTCGGATCCCGAATAGGCAGAATTGTACTGATAGTTCTTGGTTACCTCGAACCCATACTTTCCGTACCAGTTGGTGAGGCGCTTATCGTCCGCTGTTACCAGATACACTCTTCGTTCGTCGGACATAGAGTCCAGGACCTTTTCGAGGAGTAGGGTACCAATCTTCTGTTTCTGAAAATCTTGATGGACGCAGATATACTGGATATCGTTTTTGGACCCCACCAGAGCAAATCCAACGATCGTGTCCGTGTACATGGCAACGTAAGAATGCTGTTCGGACCGTGTTTTCCAAGCAGAGCAAAACTTCTTCAGTTCCGTTACGTCAAACACATCTTCAAACATGAAGCGGCACGATGCATAATCGCTCCATGTTAGAGGACGGATACGGGGCAAGACCATTTGATTGGATCTGTGTTAGAGAAAATATTAAAATCCAGACTCTTCGATCATCTTGTTGTATTTCATAGCGACAGAATACAGCCGGTAAAGATCCTGAAGAATACCTTCAATAGAATCGTCATCGTTCACAACAAAAATGACTCGAGTCTTCTTTGTTCCCCGCAAACGAAGCCATTCGCAAGTAGTCCGATGTTTCACGAGAATTTCGCGGACGTCGGTATCGTTCCAGTTCACGTTTCCTGTGAGTTCCACAATGTAGTTTGTGTACGTGACCATCCCTGCAGGGTTTATACATAAAAAGATGGACTTACGAAACTTCTTTACTCGTTGGTGTGATGAGCGTTGTAACATACATCGGCATCACAATCAGAATCGTCACACGGCGGGTCTGTCCGCTTAACTCTACACTTTCCACAGAACTGCTTTTCTAGACCGGCACAGAACTCCCAATTCTCGTTGGTGATCCGTTCAGCATCGGCTGTCTCATCACCGCAAATATCACAGACAATAATGTCGTCGTCAACCGACATCCTTACCTGTATACGGGCTCTACGCATAAACCAAAACAAATATCGGATACTAACAAGGAAACACGAATGGATAATGCCCCATCCATCCCTCGAATGAGGAGAGAGATAGATGATGCCGCAAATGATTTATATAGGAGAAACCCATCTGCGTCTAGTTATGATTTGGTGGACATGATGGATAGTAAACTTACGAATTACATATCGGATCTCCAGAAGACCGATCCGAAATACAAAAAGAAAGTGAAGTATTTTAAGGATCTGTTATTGTCTGGCATGTTACCCAATTCTACAGAGACGTTTGAACGGAAGGGACATGGAAAAGTAGATGTACCGGGACACACTGAGCCCGAACAGCCGTATGAAGGCCGCGTCTTGCCACCGTACCGCGAGGGAGGGAAAAAGAAGAATAAGACCGTGAAGCGCCGTCATCGTAAGACCCGCCGTCATCGCCGGACCATACGGCGTTAATCCTTCCGCTTCTTCATGATGATCGTGTACTGGTGATTGTAGCACACAATCGAACCTTCCATGATAACGGCCGCCCACACGAGATCGTGCTCGTCTTGAAACGCCTTGCTCTTGAACTCGTCCAACAGGCAGTGACCCTGAATCAGGGGACGAGCCACATCCTTGATCACATGGAGTGGCTCGTTGAGATAGTTTGCAAATTCCAGCGGACCCATATCGCGCATCAACCAGTAGGTGAGGAGATGGGTATCGTTATCGTAGTAAGCGAATGCAGTTTGGCCGCCCATTGTTGTATCGTTGTATGCTAACTAAAAAAGGGGGCAGGGGTCTGATCCATTTTTACCAAAACGGATCCGCGAGTAGGCTAGAAGAGGATGAGCCTGCCGAACACACATAAGACAGAATGAACCCTATCAACGCAATGAAGACCATCGGCACCACCCTCCTCGCAAAGCAGAACGCATCAAACCTCTGGACCAACTCCGTCTTCTCGGAGATCAACGAACTCAAGCCCGACCACGCAGGCAAGGTCGGCGAGTTATTCATGGCACAGCTCTGCAATCTCGCAGACATTCAGTGCGACTATACCGAGAACATCAATTCCAAGGATGGAACCTACGATAGTATCATTCTCGACAAGAAGATCGAGATCAAGACCGCTCGCATTGGGATCCACGGTGGTTTCCAGCACGAGACTCTTAAGACGGATGGATATGACTACCTCCTGTTCGTCGACATTATGCCGGACCTGTTCTACCTGACAGTTCTTCCGAAGTTTGATATGAAAATTAAGCACCCGATTATCGGGCGCACGCCTCACCCTCGCAAGGGCACGTCCGACGTCTTCAAGTTCGACTTTGCGGTCACGAACCTCGAACGCGCAGTCGGCGCGGGGTGCTCACTCAAGGTGGGCCCGGAGACCACCATGCCTGACATCAGTGAATTCATTCGTCGGACGGTAGTGTAAACTGGTCGCAGATAATAGAGGTACGTAAATTGTATGCAGAGTTTGTGGATCGAAAGCTAGCAGCCACCCAGTCAATATTTTTAGCTTTCTCGATAAACTCTTCCTTCTTCTGCTGGAACACAATACCGTACCCCTTACGATTCGGAAGTTCCTCAAACGTACTGTAAACCTTCATTGCGTCATCTCCGAAACACGTTGACGGGAGATAGATGTCGCATTTCCCGATCATATCCTTGTTCCGGGTCGAGGATACATCGCCTCCATCGGAGAGAGAGTATACTTTGAGAACATCGGTAGGAAGAGCACGAATGACATAGTCCGGATTCTCAATATGTTTCGACCAAATCTGGAATACTACATTCACATCAACGTTCGTATCTTCGGGTGTCTGAAACACGGTATCGAGTTTTTCACTGTGAATGAGATTGAACCCAGAAACCCGCTTCCTAGGCGACCCCTTGCCGTCACTTTCGAATAGTTGGGGAACAATGAAACATACGAAATCGGCGAACGGTTCCGAATGGTTGATAAACTGAAGAGCAAGATGCCCCCTGAGACCGAACGGCGGGTTTCCGAATACAATGTACTTCCGACCATCAGACGGCGGAGTCCACTGGAGATAGTCTTGTTTCACAATATCAGGGTGCCGAGGTTCAATGTCTAAGGCAATATACCCGACAGGAAGAACCCCTAGGAAACTACCACTGCCAGCAGAGGGTTCGATAAATGTGTACTCTTCTACGTCTGCGACGTTCTTTTCTAGAAACACATCCCAGCAGTGCCGAGCAACCTCGGGCAGTGTGAAGAACTGGTCCTTTTCTTTCGATGTAAACGTGGCATAATCTACGTCGCGAGAAAGTATCCGAAGAAGATCGGCCTTGTACTGCGGAGGAACATTTTGGAGTTTCAACCACCGATTAATCGTTCCCGCGCATACGCCGAGGGTTTCTGCGATGTTTTTTACCTTCTTCTGTTTCATGGCATCTTGAAGAAGATCCATCCAGTTATTGATAGGAGACCATGTAAAAATAGCTATTTATCCGTTTTCTACAACTCCTTCTCGTCCTCGTCCGGCATCCCGATACACACTTCGCCACACCAGTTCCCGAAATCCTCTAGCTGCTCCTCCACAAACGCCTTGACTAGACTGCACGTACGTTCCCGACATTCAAATGCGTCGTCCTGGATTTCAATGTACGCCTTGAGAAAGTTAGGAATCATGCCCGCTACCAACCGAATATCGTTCTCAACTTTCAGCGTAATGTAATCTCCGAACCGCTTCTTGAACTCTCCGGCATACATGTCTGCGATTTCAAAGCTCGCCTCCGTCTGAAGCCAACACATGAAGAAGCCCTTACGGTCCTCAAATTTTAGATATGACTCCTTCACCGCAGCCACCACCCTGCGAGGAAGATAGTACTTGACGAGTGCCAGACGATCATCGTAGTTCATTCTGGTTGTGCTGTTGAAAAAGACTGGGCGATGCGGGATTCGTTTTACGACCAATCTACAACAATTCCACTCTCAATAACTTTATTATTCATATTCCTTGTCTCGCGGTATTCGACTAGACAACCTGGAAACAGAGTTCGCAGTTCAATGACAATGTCATTACACATATCATTAATATGACCCCTCGTATCAATAACACGTCTCGTTTCAATACTTGAAGTCGCAAATTGCTTGATTTGTTGATAGTATTGGCGAACATAATTCTGAAGATTATTGCGCCTCATGATGCGATCAGCCTCGGCCTTCAGGTTCTGTAGCTGCTCACGAGTAATTGGCTCCATTCTGTTGTATGCTACTGGAAAAGACTGAGGCTGGACGGATCCGTTTTAATCAAGTAGATACCCTTTAATGTGCTTCTTCGCATAGCATGTCGTAGAATAATGACCTTCATGGCCACACTTGTAGCAGGTGGGTGAAGACGCAGCATTTACCTTTACAATACGTGTAGACTTGCAAGACCGCTCATGAATCATGCATCCAAACCGTGTTGTGAACTCTCGGTCACAGTACTCACATCCCCAAACTTCCTCGTATTCATCGTCGCTGTTACAAATTTCCTTACCGTGTACATCTCTAAGGGCGATACAGTCTTTCGCCCAGTGGTTTCCGCGTCCACAACGCATACACAAATCGGCTGCACCGCGAATAGATTTCTTGATTTCCTCCATCTGCATGTCTCCGAGATACATTTCAACATACTGACCTCCGCGCACATTATCAATGCCGTGCTTTGACATATACTCCTTCACATACCGGTCCTCGTCAAATGGCGAGGCTCCCGTAATCGTCTTCTCAATTGCAGTTGGCTTATATTTCCGAGTCCATGCGGAACCGTTCCCAGATAGATGCTGCTGATACCGCTTCTCCATGTTGTCCGTCTTGCCGACGTAGTATTTACCGCCGGAAAGACGAAGGATATAAATAGTAGTTGTGGCCATTGTGTGATATATGCTCGCTATACCTAAAAGGTCTGGGACTTCGCGGATCCGTTTTTATTACTCCCCCCAATTCCGCGTCTTGTTCCACGGATCATAACTGTCATGGCCGATCATGCAGCCGTACAGATCGTGGGTGGGACGGCCGTACGACGATCCGTACCCGTAATAGTAATTCATCTGCCGGGCAATGATGGAACTTAGAGTGGGATAGTTCACGGTGGGGACCGTTGTCACCTGAATTGTCTCCGGTGGAGGATTCTGAGGCCGGGCCGCACGTCGAGCAGCCCTCTTTGCCCGAGTATCCAGCTTCTTGGCCTGATCGATCTCAAACTGGGCGCAGCACGAACAGGGCTTACCCCACATCCATTCGTTACGACGACGATAGTAAGGCATCTTGTGTATGTTCGTTGAAGATACACAAGAGGTTATTGATCCATTTTACTTCCTCTTACTTCCGGTTCTTGCGGGTGTACCGACGCTGCTGCCGTCCCCCACGATATCCGCGTTCCTCGTACTCAAGATCCGCGATGTAGTCGTGCGATTTCGGTGGAGCACGGGGCTTCCGATGTCCGTGCGAGAGCGTCCTCTGCTTGTGCGCTGCCTTGATGTATCCGTTGCTCTGCAGGGTCTTGATCTCCTCTCCAGCCTTTCCTATCAAAAAGTAATCTGCCGCCTTCTTTAGGTTTCTGGGAGTGTACCCCTTCGACCCATCAACGATGAGCTTATCGTCCTCAATGTACCCCATATTGCCATCCTTGAAGAGATCCCTCAGGAACTGCCACTTCACACTGTCGCCCGGAAACTCCTTCCGATGAAGCACAAGTTTCCCCCTTGTCTCTGGACTGTCCGCCAACGAATCAATCCAACCGGACAGTTTACGCAGATCTTCGAGTTTGTCTCCAGATAGAGTGAGCGTCTGAGACGATGTTGCCATTGTATCTAGATGCTAAAAAAGGACAAGATTACGTTGGGTTGTCCGTTGTATCGCAATCTCCAATTCCCAGAATATTGGGATCTCGGCCTTCCACGTATAACCATCGATGTTCCACCCACCATGTCTTCGCCATCCTTTCCTCTGCCTCCTCCTCAAACGTCTTTCTCTTGGTGGGTGGAGTATGTTCCGGACACCGTTGGCGAGGACTCCAGCACCATGAGGTGTTGGATTGACGGGACCCCATTCTTGTCCCGACACATACAATAATTATCTGCGTTAAAGAAAATGGCTCGTCGTGGAAAGCGCCTGACTCGTAAGCTGAAGAAGACCGCGCGCAAGACCCGCAGGGCTAGCAGGGCTAGCAGGTCTAGGCGCGGCGGCGTAGATCCCGTTAGTAAGGAGGCGTACGCGGCGTACCTGAAAGCCAAGAGCGACTATGAGGAGGGTCAGAAGGAGCTTCAGAGGGTGAACGCGACCGGTACTACCGAGGAATACCTAAAGGCAAGTAGGGCAGTGAATAAGCTGTATCAGGAGTTGCGCGAGGCAGATGCAATTGCGTTTCCCAAGCATCCTAAATACACTCCTACCGTGTTCGACCCACGGTACTAATGATTAACGCTTGGCCGATCGCACCCTCTTCTCCCAATCAACCGCGCTATTCGGGTAGCGCTTGTACGTCTCGGGAATCTTGAATGCTCGCTTTTCTCCTCCCCGCGTCTTCCGCTTCTTCAGTGTTCGACGACGCGCCTTGCGAGTCTTCGACGGCATATTATGTCTTAGGCAGATTTAAACTAATCCTCCAGTTCAAAGTCGTTCTTGTGCCATCGGGCCAGACAGTTCCGTTTGTAATGTCCGACGTGTCCGCACCGGTAACAGAACAGATTTGTATTGACTTTCAGCATTCCGTATAACTCGATGTACGCGAGAATACAGTCCGTTTCACCTTTCGGAGTGATATTGCGTATGATTTTATCCACTTTGACGACCGGCAAGGTTATAAGTTTTTTAAACCGGTCCAGCATCTCTTCCTTGCCGAGAAAGTGGTTATCCAGTTTCTCGTTGAGGTCTTCCGAATCTTCGCATCGACCAATAAAGTAGTTTTTCTCGGTCAGTTCGAGAACGTAAATGTGCGGCATCCTGTGCCTTTCTTATCTTGCACCAGGAGGTAATTCGTTTTTTTGGAACCTATCCAGATTTCAAAAAAACAAACAAACCAGATACACCCGCCGGGAATCGAACACGGGTCAAAGCGTTGCGTCGCCTAGCTCCTTCGCTATGCGTGGAAGCGCCTCATTCTACCACTGAACTACAGGTGTGGGGACTACAGGGAGTGGGATTTGAACCCACGAGGATTACTCCAGGCGTTCTTAAGACGCCCGCATTAACCAGGCTTTGCTATCCCTGTCTACATCCACGTATGACTGAGTCGGAATCGCCTAAATCCTTTTGGGGTATACAGATAAATGTTCGGATTCTCGTTCTCGTGGACCTCTATTCTACTCGGCCTTATTGGGTTCGCAGTGTTTGCGTTCACGGTCTGGAAGTCCTATGTTCCCTACTTCCCCACGCCTAGTGATATGCAGACTCCAGAGGACTCTAATGCGGTAAAACCTCAATAAGGAACAAGAATGTCAACGAAGGATGAAACCCCAGATACCTCTCCTGGACTGCAGTGGACTCCGCAAATTGATACGATGTTAGCGAACTGGTGCGACCAAGCCAAAAGTTTTAATTGGATGCATACACATGCGTATTCGCGCTACAGCAAACTGTCAACTGCGATGAATATCTCTACCAATATCGCCATTTCTCTAGTCGGTATTGTCAATCTTGCCCTCGCAAGTTCCGAAATAGAACCTATGACAACCTCCATAGTCACCGGTTCGGTCTCCATCGGGATCGGGATCATTAAAATGATTCAGGAACAGTTCAATTGGACGTCGTTGGCCTCCGATTACAAACACTCGGCGACCAAGTGGGATCACATCTCGCGCAAGATACAGGAACAGGTGGTGCTTCCTTATGCGGGTCGCAAAGATTGTGGAACGTTCCTCAAATACATTAAGCAAGATATCAACGAGGCATCCGATACCAACACGATCATTCCCAAAGACATTCGCAACAAATGCAACGACAAGTTTGGTAAGATCGCGCACTTTGACGTTCCCGATATTTGCGGGCAGGTGGAACATACCTCCGTATACGTGGAAGAACCTTTAAAGGTTCCTCTACTCACAAATACAAATGCAGGTGCAGGAATTGGAGTCGTACACCCGTCAAAATAGACCCGTGACATTCGCGGACAAGCTGGTGTACGACCGAATGGTCCGCCTTCTCCTGAATTGGCTCGACGATCATAAGATCAAGGAACTCAAGGTGTTCTTGGCGCAGGAAGGAAAGGAGTATGCCGCTCTCATTGATTTCCTCGAAACTACATTGGGCGTCGAGGATATCAAACTTGATTCAGAACTGTTTAAACTTGCCTATGCTGCTCGTCAGACGTAATCGACCTCTATTACACGCCGACCTCCCTGATGAACGGAGATGTCGATGTGTCCACCTCCCTCAGTGCGCTGTCTTTTTCTCGTTGGTTCACCCGCAATGAGGGCTGCGACCTCCCCAGCCTCTAGTCTTTCACCCTCCGGTAGAACAAGTGTATTCCTAACTCCGACTTCGACGGGAGGAGCCGGTCCATGACTACGTGTTCCCTCGTAGGGAGAAGCCGCCAACCACGCCTTCCAGTCGGTTTCAGCCTCTTCAATATCCTCTTTAATATCTTCGATGAGTGAATCATATGCATCATCTAAATTACCAAGTTCTTCGTCGCCGCCGCCCCCAAGCCGACGTTCTTCAGATTTACTTTCATTTTCTACCACAATCACTCCAGATTCAGATATCAATCCTTCGGGCCCAAGTTTATCTTTCAGTTGCTGAATAAGTTCACTGCTAATCTTTACTCCGGTCTTGTTTACCAGTGTTGTCTTTTCCTCCTCGTTAAGACTCTTACCTCCTATACCATTTATCGCAGCTGTAACAATACTCGCTATTTTCTTTTTATCAAGAAGGCCGAACAGATACTTTTCTAGACTTCGTGGTGCGCGCATATTTGGGTTGTTAACTCTAAGTTTGGTAAGTATCTCATCGAAAGAAATACCTACCGTCATCGTCTTAAAGATCGCTTGAAACTTTTGTTGCAGAATTTCCGGTATCAGTAATTTTTTTAAATGTGGTCCAATTTTAGCCGCAGGATACTTTTTCTGGCTCAGTCTGATCTGTTCAAGTGCTTCTGCTGCTACCTTTGCGGCATCTCCCACACCCAAAAAAACGCTTGCTAATACTTTAGGTGTTAGTCCCGCAATAGCTTTGACCTGACGATATCGGAATTGCCCATAATATATTTCAGGGTCTGCATCCATATTTTTCATGATATTTAGGCGAAGCGGTTCTAGCACCTTTTCTGCGATAAACTCTTCTCGTCTGTCTACCCACTCCTTTGAAAGCGGTTTGTTGAACACGGCTTTACAGTCGTGTTTATCGGATCCTGCTATTTCTCGCAGTGTTTTACTTAACTCTTTCCGGTCAACAACTAAGGTTGAGGATAATTGTTTCGTAGGATCATACTTGATCCATATGGAAGCCTTTTTTATCTGATTGCAACAGCGGTGAGAATTCGCGTATTCGGATGTAAATATGGCCTTTATTTCAGGAGTTTCGGCATCTTCGTCGAAAGATTTCGTGATGAGACCACCGTGTCCTAATATCGTAAACGCGGGCAAGATATGTTCACATTCCCGTGTTTTGTGAGGTGCCTCCTCTCCCTTGAATCTGGGATTTTTATAATCTTGGATTTCAAATCCGCATATGTAGCAGTAGTCTGTGACGTTTGCTCCCAGTAGTTTGGCCTTCTCGCATTGGGCGGTATCTTTTTCCTTGTTAAAAAATTTACGCACTCTATCCTTTGACTTCTTTGATCCAGTACTTCCAGTTTTAGAACTTTTATCATCACTTCCTTCTTTTTCGTCTTCGTCTCCCTCTTCTTCCTCTTCTACTTCGTAAACTGCATCTGGTTTGGTATCTCCTTTCACACGAAGAATCGCACCGATTTCAGCAGGTCCTAGCAGGAAAAAACGCTCAATAAACTCGGCGGGACCAAGATGGATATCTCGACCACTTTCCCATTCAATATCTTTAATTCGTACAAGGAACGCCTCTTTGAGTCTGAGAGCCTTGTTTTTTTCCTCATATGCATTCACCCCTAATTTCCCAATAAGTATATTCATCTGTGTCTCTATCGCATCGTTGTGATCCTTCCAAAGTTTGGCGAACGTTTCTCGGGGGATCTTACTGGCACCACCCTGCATATCCACCTCCATCTTCATACTCGGCGGAGGAGCAGGTTCATCCAGCTCCATCTTGGTGGTCTTGATCATAGAATCAATCAGCAGCGTTCCAATCGTAAACACCGCCGGATTTCTGGCAAATTCTCTATCAAATTCTTCGATCGTTTTCCAGTACCCGAACGCAACCGACTGGGCTTTCATCGCAAATGCAATCGCCTTATCCCCCCGCACCCGATAATAGTTATCCGTGACGTCAACGCGTCCGCCAAGATCATCCAGCTCTTTGGCATATTTATCTGTGATTCCGTACGGAGTTCCTTCGTCCTTCCGCCCGCGCTGGGGATCGATCATTTCAAGTACTCCGTCTTCCGCCCTCCGAAAAACGACTGCATGAGTTCCTTTGGCTGGTGCGGAGTTTCCGTACACCAAATAACACGCTTCAGAAGGACCTAGTTCAGACGCGATGATTGTAAGAATTTCGTTCGGGATTCCCGGAAAATGTCGAATATCGAATTCGTGATTTTCACCATACACGTCCTTTATAATCTTCTGAATGACGGCAATGTGTTCGTCGGTTCTTATGATATCTCCCAACCTATAACGGGGAACGCACATATTGCTTCCTTGTTCGGCAAACTCCTTGTTGTAGACATCAAGCATCTTGAGGGCGCAGAACGCACAGTTAATTCCTCCACCGCACTCTGGGTTCCGAGTTCCTTCGGGTTGTGCGTATGCTTTAATTTGAGCTTCCGTCAGCCGAGTTTTGTAGAGGTACATCCGGATCGTTATACTCAACTCGGAAATATTCGCTCAGAACGGATCGCTAAAAGATATTACGAGATACTCTAATAAGAATACAATGTCGATCGTGGGTATCCAGTTCGGTATTACCTCTCCGGAGGAAATCCTCCGCCGATCGGTGGTGGAAGTCATTACCGACAAGACTCATCAGGGAAACAACCCCGTTCCCGGTGGTGTCTTTGATGCGCGGCTGGGGGTGATCGAGAGCGGAAAGGTGTGTCCCACCTGCAAGCACACCAATCTCCAGTGCCAGGGGCATTTCGGCCACATTACTCTGGCCCGTCCGGTCTACCTCTACCAGTTCCTCGATTACACGATCAAGACCCTCAACTGCGTATGCATCAACTGCTCTACGCTTTACATTGCCGGTCATGACACCTTTAACGAGGAAGTATACCTGAACTCCGAGCTGAAAGGCATGGACCGTCTCTCGGACATTCGTAGTCGGTCGGTCGACTATATTACCAAAGCCTTCCGCAACAAGGCTGGGGTATGTGCGACCTGCGGAACCCAGGTTCTCAAGAAGGTCGAGAAGATTCAGGGGACGGTATGTACGCTACAGGGCAAGATCACGGGCGGAGACGAGTCGGTTCCCATCCAGCCCGAGATGGTCCTCCGCTGCTTCCAGCGCATGACGGACAATACGGTAAAGATTCTGGGCTTTGACACCAAGTATTCCCACCCCGCGTGGATGGTGTGTACGGTCTTGGCCGTTCCTCCCCTCACTGTTCGCCCGCCCGTGATGATGGAGGACAATCAGCGCATGGACGACGATCTGTCCCACAAGCTCATTGATATCGTCCGCAGCAACCAGATCCTGCGCGAGCAGATCGATCGCGGCCAGAACCGCGATATCATCGAAAAGCGCACCCAGCTCCTCGAATTCGATGTTGCGACCTACGTCGATAACGATATCAAGGGCATGGCTCCTGCCGCCCAGCGGTCCGGTCGTCCACTGAAGACCCTCAAGTCGCGTCTCGGTGCCAAGACGGGTCGCGTGCGCGGTAATCTGATGGGTAAGCGCGTAGACTTCTCTGCCCGTTCCGTCATTACCCCCGATGCCAATATTGACGTGGACGAGCTGGGTGTCCCAGAGGAGATTGCCGCCAACCTTACCAAGCCCGAGATTGTCACGCCCTACAACCGCGATCGTCTGATGGCAACGGTCAAGAACGGTACGAAGTATCCCGGTGCCAAGACTGTGTTCCTGAAGGAGGCGGGGCGTCCGATCTCCCTTAAGTACGTCAACACCGAACTCATCGATCTGCACGAGGGCGATATCGTGCATCGCCACATGATTGACGGCGACTACGTCCTCTTCAACCGCCAGCCGTCTCTACACAAGGGTTCGATGGAGTGCCACCGCGTCAAGGTTCTGCCCGGATCGACGTTCCGCCTGAACGTCTCAGCCACCAAGCCTTATAACGCCGACTTTGATGGTGACGAGATGAATCTCCACCTCCCGCAGTCGGTGGCAGCAGAGACGGAGCTCCTGCAGCTAGCCTCTGTTCTTCGCCTCATCGTGAGTCCCCGCACCAACGCTCCCATCATTCAGATGGTGCAGGATACGCTCACCGGCGCCTTCCGTATCTCGAACCCCAATGTCAAGATCCCCGAGCACTCGGCGATGAATATTCTCGCCAAGCTACGTCGTCCCTTGTCGGCGTTCAAGAAGACGGGCGAGGACCATACGGGTATGGAAATCATCTCGGCCGCCTTCCCTCTCATGAACTTCAATGAGCGTGTTCGGATCGAGAACGGCGTGCTCTTGAAGGGTCGCTTGAAGAAGGGTGCATTCAACACTCCGTCCGAAGGTGTTCTCCACGTCCTCTTCAACGATTTCGGTCACGAGCGGTGCGGTCAGTTCATCAACGACGTACAGTCCATCGTCACAAAGTTCAATCTCCACACGGGCTTCTCGACCGGATCGTCTGACCTCGAGTCGAATAAGGAGACAGTGGATTTCGTGGCGACGACACTGGCGGAGGGTCGCAAGCGCGTGCAAGAGATCCTCACCGACGTCCACGCCGGCAAGTTCTTCAACAACAGCGGCCGCTCGGACGGCGAGGAACTGGAGAACCAGATTAATCATGCTCTCAAGGACGTATCGGCCAAGATCTCTAAGCGCGTGATGGAGACCCTGCCTCCCGAGAACCGTCTGGTACAAATGGTCGAGTCAGGTGCAAAGGGTTCCGACCTCAATATCACCCAGATGGTGGCCCTGCTGGGGCAGCAGATCATTGATAGTAAGCGCGTGCAGTTCACCCTGCAGGATCGCACCCTTCCCCACTTCACAAAGTTCGACGACGGTGCTGAGTCGCGCGGATTCGTTGAGTCCTCGTTCGTACAGGGTCTGCGTCCCGCCGAGTACTTCTTCCACGCGATGGGCGGGCGCGAGGGTCTCATTGATACCGCCGTCAAGACCTCCGATACGGGCTATATCCAGCGCCGTATGATGAAGACGATGGAGGATATGCGCGTCGAGCACGATGGTACGGTGCGCAACAATATGGGGATCATCATCCAGTACCGCTACGGCGAGGACGGTGCAGATTCGACGTGCGTTGAGTCCCAGCCCATCAATCTCGGCCTGATGACGCTCGACGATATTTACAAGACGTTCGCGCTCTCTGCTGAAGATCTCCACTCCCTGCTGACGGAGGAGACGACAGATGTCCCCGATCTGGTGGACGAACTCATTGCCGATCGCGATATGTTGGTAAAGCACGTGTTCCTCATGACGAACAAGGACTCGGTTCTCTCGCCAGTTCACCTGAAGCGGTTGATTGACAAGTACCGCAATCCCTATTCCACGAAGACCGATCTCACTCCCCGTTATATCGTGGACGAACTCACGAAGCTGATGAAGCAACCATGGATGGCGCCCAACCGTGTCTTCCACTCTCTCCTGCGGTTCTACCTCGCCCCCCGCCGGTGCATTATCGACTACCGCTTCACGAAGGCGATCTTCGACGAACTCATTCGCGAGGTCCGGTTCCGGTACATCAAGAGTCAGGTGCATGCGGGCGAGATGGTGGGTGCGCTCGCGGCTCAGTCCATTGGCGAGCCGACGACGCAGCTGACCCTGAATACTTTCCACTCGGCCGGCACGGTGAAGGCGGGTGCCACGCAGGGGTTGCCTCGTATTCAGGAGCTGCTGGATATTCCCCGCAATCCCAAGAAGCCGCTGAACTTCGTGTACCTCAAGAACGACGGGAACACGGACAGTTACGAGCAGGCAATTATCATGAAGCGCGAGATCCAGCAGACGACGGTGCGCGACATTACACGGTCAGTGCGGATGTACTATGATCCCTTCCCATTGACGACGGACTCGGTGGTGGCGGAGGACCGCGAGATCCTGCAGACGTACCAGCGCTTCTCCACCGGCAAGACGGACTGTGCGTCCAAGTGGGTGATGCGGCTCGAGTTCGACGACATCGAGTTGGCAGCCCGTAATATTCAGGATATGGTGATGATTCAGGACAGGCTGGGCGCCGCTGGTCTGCATATCCTGCAGTGTGTGTACTCGGACTCCAACTCCGAGAAGCTGGTGATGCGGATCGTCTTCCCTGAAGATACCGTGAAGAACCTCCTCACCCTGCGATTCCTCGAGGAGCGCGTCCTCGATGTCGTCGTCTCGGGCGTTGAGGGTGTGGGGCGTGTGTTCGTCCGCGAGGTCAACAAGGAGATGGTCTGGGACGATACCGTGAACGGCTATATCTCCAAGAAGCAGCACGTCTTGGACGTGGAGGGCGCCAATCTGTTCGAGCTGCTGGGGCACGAGATCGTGGACACCACGCGCAGTTTCAGTAACCATATCTACGAGGTTCTGGATGTGTTCGGCATTGAGGCCGCCCGCCAGGCCACGTGCAACGAGTTTGCCGAGCAGTTTGAGGAGGCCTATGTGAACTACCATCACATGTCTGTCCTGCTGGACTCGATGACCTACCAGGGTCGCCTACTGAGCGTGAACCGATTCGGTATGGGTAAGCACGACAACGGTGTCCTCGCCAAGTCGTCGTTCGAGGAGACATCGAAGATTCTGTTTAATGCGGCCGTCGCTGCCGAGTTCGATCCGATGAAGGGCGTGTCCGCGAACATCATGTTCGGACAGAAGCCCCCGTGCGGTACGGGGTTCGTCGACATTCTGCTGGACGAGACGCGTCTGCCCGAAGGAGGGGAGGAAGAGGCGTTCGTGGATTACCGCGAGCAGATCAAGGCGAAGGTGGATAAGGTGAATGCCGTCCCTGAAGGCGAATGCAAGATTGATGATATCAGTATGTGGTAATTTGTTCGAGATTAGAGACAGTGTGTTTATATATACAAATGTCGTGGACAGCGTCTGACGGCATTGGAAGTATCCAGGTCCTAGACGTTTTTGGCGCGGATCTCACTGTCGTCAACGCCGCGCGCGTATCGTTTGCAAAGGAGTCAACCGAATTCTCCGCAAACGATGAGAAGCTCATTAATTACCTCGCGAAGCACAATCATAACAGTCCTTTTTTCCATCCCCAGATCCGGCTGCGGATCAAGATGCCGATCTTTGTGGCGCGTGAATGGTTCCGTCACCAGATCGGGTTTGCCCGTAATGAAGTGTCTCGTCGCTACGTCGATATCAAGGCCGAAGTCTGGACGCCGTCTCCCGAAGATCTGAGAGCGCGGGATCCCAAGTCGAAGCAGGGAAGCAAGGAAACCCCCGTAGAAAACTCTATCGTCCTCTCTTCCGAAATCAAGGAACATTGCGATGGGATGGTGAACTTTTACGAGCATCTCCTAGAACACAATGTAGCCCCCGAAATTGCCCGATGTGTCCTGCCACAGGGAATGTATACGGAATTCGTGGAAACAGGATCCTTGGCCGCGTATTCCCGCCTCGTACTCCTCAGAACGGATCCGGGAGCCCAGCGGGAAATCCAAGCATACGCCCGTGCTATTGTTGAACTCCTCGAACCTCATTTCCCTATATCATGGAAGGCACTTACTCACAGCCCGATCAAACAATAAAAACGACGAGCAATATCCAGCGCGTCTGGAAGAATTGCGCTATCCTCTTTAATCAGAGCAATGTCGGAAAAGAGCCAGTACGGACAGACCGTGAAGTACGATGTGAGTGCTGTACTTCACGACTTTCACACGTCCAAGAGCCATGTCCAGTATGTGCGAACCCTAAATCACGGAACGATGCTGATCATGGACGGCGAGATCCAGTACTCGACGCTGGACGAGCATCGGTATCACTATCTACTGACGACCCCCATGTTTCAACAGGGCCGCAACATTCTGATTCTGGGGGGCGGGGACGGTCTGGCGGCGAGAAATCTGTACAAATTCCCGAGTACTACAAGCATTACAATAGTCGACTGGGACTCCGACTTCGTGGAGTTCGCGAAGACAAATCTGACTGAGAACATGGGTTCTCTGGTGGATCCACGAACGACGCTGGTTTTTACCGATGCTCTTGCCTACGTGTCGTCTACAAACAATACCTATGACGGAGTCATCATCGATCTCCCCGATCCCGACGGAGACGAGATGGAGGCTCTTTACATTGATCTTCTTTCTACCCTTCCCCGTGTTCTTGACGTACATGCAATCGTCACCGCGCATGTAGGACCAGTTTCACTCTGTAATGATCACCCGTGTTGGGCATTCATCGCAAACTGTAAAAAAACTATGAAGGAGTGTTTCAAGGTTGACCCCGTGTTTGACAAGGTCTATGTCCCTTCTTTTTCCCACGAATGGGGATTTCTATCATGTTTTATTGGCGGAATCTTCACTCACTTTCCGCGATTTCCGATTGAGAACGATGTGCGGAACATCTATTCTACGCTTTAATGGCGACGAGTTCCGCGGCGGCTGCGGCGGCGACCTCCGGTGGGCGCGGGGGCTACAGGTCCAACCGTCTGAGGAGTCGGAGTGGCAACCGACGGCTCGGCGTACGGCAGCTCGGCAGGCACGCCGGTGGTCGAGACAGGGGCGAGCTGGGAGCCATCGCCACCGAGCTTCAGGGCCTTCAGGGCCTTCTTCTGCTTCTTCGTCAGACGACGAGGACGGCGGCCTCCGAGCAGTTCAGAGGGACCCTTCCACGTAGCGTCCGCGAGCGCGGGGAAACGCGACATTCCATCGGGGAGGTCAGAGCCGGTGTAGGGGCCGCCCGTGAATCCATACGCAACTCCTCCGACCTTCGGCCTGCGGGTTCCACGACGACGACGACCACCCATCGGACCCATCTTATCCATCAGCGTGCCACCCTTCTTGTACGTCTTCTTCGCCTCCTTCATCGCATCGCCGAGCGACATGCCGGGCTTCTTCGCGGCCATCACTGCCTTTAACCATGCTGAGCGTCCACCTTCCATTTGTTTCACTGGTTAGACTTTATTGTGAAATCGTACATGGGTGAAGTAATCTGCTTGGGCTGGAACGAGACGGCCGCAGTCTGTGGCTCGGGCTTCTTGTACGTGACAGGCTGGTAACGCAGGGGATCGGGCTTAATCGCAAACGATCCCGAGATGAACTGACCGGTATACAGTTCCATCGCGTTATCCAGCGATCCGTAATTCATAGCGACCCACTGGCACCCAAACGAAAAGCAGATTTCCGCATTCTTATTTTTCACGTCAGAGGACGTCATATCGGGAACCACTAGCGTAATATTACGCTTGTTGTATTCGATCAACTCTTCGTGATCGAATGTCTGCGATGCTTCGGTATAGGTCATGCGACGCAGGTTGGAGGACGCCCATGACATATTCACCAGTTCGTCCATTCCATTGCCCTTTGTATTGCCACCACTGACAATCACCAACTTACCCATGAGATTGCAGATCGGTTCTACAGCCAGATTCTTGCGCTGGTACGAATATCCCGAATGCAACATGAACTTGCGCAGCGTCATCTTCATGACGTCCGCACAACGGGTAATAAACGCATTATCTTCCGAATGAAAGTTCAGAGAGAGAACAAAAGGGTTCTGGTATCCAGGGGTAGTTCCCGACGAAAACATCGTGTTAGCAAGCGTCGTGCAACAGTCCTCGAATTTGAGGGTATTGTAGGTGAACATATTGTTCGTCTTGGAATCCGCCAGTCCTACGACCGCATCATTGTTGACCGAATAAATATCGAGTTCAATGAGACGCGCACCGCCCTTAATCACTTCAGTAATCGCACCGGTCGTAATGTAGGTATACACGGTGGTGGAAGGAATTACCGTATATCCGGAAGACGCCATGTAGTAGTCGCACAGGACATCGTCGGAAGGACATCCGAGCGGAGCAGCCTTAATGATGTCCGAGTACACGGCTAGATTTTTTGTGAGGGTCGCATCTGACGGAGGAAAATTCACGGTATTGACGTAGGCAAGGGTTGTGAGTGCGACGCCCAAACAGGCAACCGCCGCCAGAACGACATACCACAGAACTGTGCGGGAGTCCATCATTATTTCTTAGAGCGATCTTGTTTATAATCGAAGAAAAGCGGACGCATCATCATCACTACATCATCGGGGACTTGTTTGTCCATCGGAATATCGAAGAGGCAGCAGTGAAGAAAGTAGATACAGTACATTCCGCATTGTGCGTCCTTGTACTGGTGACGCGTGGCGTTGTAATTGAGGACCATCGGTTTCTTAAAAATACCCATATCGTCCACCTGCTCCTTCCACCGCTGCATCAGGCGCTGAATCTCTTTCTCCGGTTTCTGCGCGTACGAGTCAAAGAATGTCATCTTGGCATTCTCGAGTTCGGGACGCATATCCAGAAACGCCGCGATCCAGTGTTCGCCCGGTCCGTCATGGGGATCGGTATTAAACACAATCCCGACACGGCGGTACCCTTTCTTATACAGTTCCGACAGCTTCATGCTGCATAGAGAGGATACTAGACACGCCCCTGTCTCCGAATGAAGATCGAAATCAATCGGGACCGAACCCGTATAGTAGTAGTCCGGAATCAATTTCTGGTAATATTTCTGGCTATCGTCAATATCGTCAGAGGACAGCCATTGTGTTCCATCGGTCTTCCAACTCATGGGCGCCTCGGGTTTCTGGACGAGTTGGTGAACGATGCACGCAGGGATTCCAGACGCACACGCATCTTTCATGCGGCGCGTCATCTCCTGCCATACGTTCGGTCCTTTCTTAAGCGGAGGTTCGTGCGGATGTTCCTTATTGTAAGCGACACGCAAGGCTTCGACTTCCTTCGGGTCCATTATCCAAAACGGATGTCTTTTTTGGGTAGAGACTGAAGCCCATACAACGACAGAATGGCCACTCTCGATCAGCGCGATCTCGTCAAGTGCGTGCGTAAGTTCCGGACTCTGGACGACGAGCTGAAGGTCGTGAATTCTCGAGTGCAGAAGCTGCGCGAGGACAAGAAGTTTGTGGAGTCGGAGATGAGCGATATTCTGCGGCGTACGGCGTTTCAGGGAATCAATAAGCTGGAGATTCAGGATGATGGGTCGTTCATTAAGGTCCAGCGTCCCGAAACGTGGAACAAGCCCTGGTCCCTCTCCCAGAAGGAGCTGAAGGATCTTATCGGCGGTTACTCGGGTCCACTTGACGGTCTCTTCAAGTGGATCGTGGATCGCAAGCGGACGGATATGGTCGCGAAGGAGTTCGCGTTTAGGCGTATCGTGAATATGGATGATAATAATGATGACGCCCGTTCAGAAGTGGGTGCAAACCGTCACGCCTGACGGACAGACGCACGAGGATGAACTGATGGACGTTTTTCTTCGTTTGGAAGAAGTTCTAGAGAAAAAGGGCTTACTCCGTAAAGATTACAAAACATATAGAACCCTACACTTCGCCGAGTTCTGTAACTCCATTTACTCTCTATCGTCTGTTCTGCCGTATGGACGACCCCCGTACGAAAAAGATAGTCAGTGAGTTCGTGTCCCTCCACGCCCACCACCTTCCGCGCGGATGCCAGCATTTTCGTTTAATTTGCCCCTTCTGTGAAATCATTACCCGCGAACAGACCGATATTCTTCCGAATATTGTTGAAGATTCTTTTCGGACCATTGTGGAAACAAAGTGGAAGCAGTGGGAGCGAGAGGCGTATAAGATTGCGGATAAGGTGACTTCGGAAACACTGGTGACCGAACTTGTCTGGCACGCGATGGCGCGTTGGATCCAGCCGAAGTATCGTGAGATTCCCGATCTGGGAGTCGAGGAGATTTTAACCCATCCGTACGTTCTTCAAAAAATTCGCCCTAACATATAAATGTCAGCACCAGCCGACTATCAAACAGATTTAGCACAGGGAAAGCCGAATCCGTCATGGAAGGCTCCTACGGGCGGATGCGGTTGCTCCAGCGGCGGTCGTCGTCGTCGTGGCCACCGTCATACAAAGCGTGGAGGTGTCGGTGCCATCGACGATGCTCTCTTCGCTGTCGGAACGTCGTATGCGGCCAAGCGCTTTGGACAGAAGCGGTCTCTACGTCGTACACGCAAGCGCGGAGGCGCCGGCGTGGTCGATGATGCTCTGGTTGCGGGAACGGCACTGGGCCTCGCGCACTATTTCACGAAGAAGGGCAAGAAAGGTGGCGCTCGTCGTCGGTACCCCGCCCGCCGCACCCGTCGTGCTCTGATTTAAATATTTAAGAGATCGTTATTACGGGTGGCAATGGGAACCCGTTGAATTTTGATGCTGTCACCCACGAGTACGCACCAATATTTTTAATTTCCAAGATGTCTGAATCGTCGATATCGTTCGGCAACCACACATCTTCCGCTATTTTGTCCGCCGAATCGCACGTCCGTCCAAAGATGGTGAACTTGTCACAGTTCGCCCAAGGCTTTCGGGTAATGCAGTTGAACTCTGGCTTGAATCCGTCAAAGAGGACGCCCGAGAACAGGCCGTACACGGATTCGTTCACCGTGATACACTGCTTGCCGTTCGGTAGCCGCTTCTTTCCGATGACGGGAACCTGAAGCGTACAGCACTCTTCGGCAAAGAATCGACCGGGCTCGGCAATGACACGCTTGAACGGCAGGGTCTTGATTTCTTCGCGGATGTAGGGCGCCAGTTCGTGCTTGAAGAAGTCGTCATTTGCGCTTGATCCCGAGAATCCTCCGCCAATATCGAGGAGTTCGGGAGTAAATGCGGCAGGCGAATGCTTGAAGACATCTGCGAATCCTCGCACGGTCTCAAAGGCCGATTGGTATGCCGCCAGAGACGTGCAATCGCTGCCAACGTGAAATGCTACACCGTACGTCATAAAGCGCGGCTCGCGATCACAGAGTTCGTGCACGTCTTTCAAATGGAACCCAAACTTGCTGTTGAGTGGTATACGGGCGCCTCCCTTATCATCCACAAAAATACGGAGAATCGGTTTGGTTCCTGGTTGTTCTTCCTTGATTTTGATTCCTTCGATCTTGCTGTCGAAGGTCATGTACGGTATGGCGTGTTTCTTCACTTTAAACATCTCATCGCGCGATTTACACGGATTGGCATAAATCGTGTCGGTGGGTTTAGCACCGATATCAAGGACACGATGGACTTCATCCGCCGATGCGCAGTCGAATCCTGCCCCTCCCCTATGCAGTTCTGCTAGCACTCCCTCTAGATTATTACACTTCACGGCGTAGTGTGGACGAATGGTTGGTAGGCACGAGGTCCAAAGGTCGAGGCGCCGCCGAATGGCGGGGAGGGACAGGATAAGTTTCGCCAGCGTTGATATGATTGTAGAAAAGAGAAGATTTCCGTCTAACATATTTTAACATTGGGTGGGTGTATATACAAAGATGATCACAAATGAGTACTTTCCATACAATTCTAAGAATGTTCCCTTGACTGCAGATGATGTAGGACGCATCCTCTGCATTCCAGGATACCGCGTGAAGAACGTTGCGATCTTTCAGAAGGCGATGATTCATTCCACCTATGTCCGGCGCTCTGAATACACAACCTTGACTGGCGAACCGGCGGTTCTTGGGAAGTGTCCTTCCGGAGTCATGGATCTCCAAGACGAGTCGTATGAGCAGCTGGAGTTCAGGGGCGATTCGATTCTGGGCGCCGTCGTTGCCAATTACTTGTGTGAGCGATACCCGTCCGAAGCACCCGGTTTCCTCACCAATACTCGCAAGTTGATTGTCCGCAACAAGACGCTGGGTGTTCTCGCACGAGACAAGTTGGGTCTCGACAAGTTCTTTGTGGTCTCCAAGCACGTTGAGGAAATGGTTCCCGTACACGGCCGACAGAATATTGAGAAGCTGGGCGATGTTCTGGAAGCCTTTATTGCCGCCCTCTGGATTGATTCGGGGATGAACTTTCAGATGGTGAATGATTTTGTGATCAACATGATCGAGACACATCTGGATATTCCCCTGATGCTGCGCGAGGACGACAATTACAAGGATCGGATGCAGAAGTTCTGTCAGCAGAATCTGGGATTTACCCCCGTCTACATGATGATCCAGGACGGGGCGGCAGGGTTCACGATGGCCGTGCGCAAACCTGAAGGCGAGATTCTGGGGATGGGAAATTCCACGACCAAGAAACAGGCGGAACAGAATGCGTGCAAAAACGCGCTCAAGAAGTTGAATCCAGAGTAGGACAAAAGTATTTAACACGTATTCATAAATGGAAGCAGAACTATTTCGGGCTTCCTCTTCAGGAAATTTAGATACTGTAAGAGACCTTCTGGGACGCGGTGCGAATATTGAGGCCAAAGATGCTCGCGGTCGCACGAGCTTGTTTATTGCCAGCGAGAAAGGGCGCCTGGATGTTGTCCGAGAACTTCTCGATCGGGGTGCGAACATTGCGGAGACAGAAAATGATGGAGACACGGCATTGATTCGAGCGTCTAGTATGGGGAAGTTGGATGTTGTCCGAGAACTTCTGAGTCGTGGCGCTGACGTCAATGCGGCCAATAGATTCGGCGAGACAAGTTTGATCGCAACCGCCTCCACCAGTCGTGTAGATATCGTGAAAGAACTACTGGATCGTGGCGCAAACATTGACGCTAAAGATACCAGTTACGGCCGTTCAAGCTTGGAGCACGCGGCCAATACGGGACGTCTAGATATCGTCCGAGAACTGCTGGAACGCGGCGCCGATATATATGCGAAAAACCTGAAGGGAGAGACGGCACGTACGGTGGCAGAACGAAGGGATAAAAATGAGGTTGTGAAGGCTATTCTTAAGAAGGAGGAGGATCTCAAGAAGGAGGAGGAGACTGGTCGCGATGGAGTGGCACGGGCAATTGTGAATTACCAAAAACAACCGTACGGTAAGAATGTTCCAACCGAAGTACAGAAGAATATTTTAGGGTACCTATTTCGTAAGAAGCCCTCCTCTGGCGGCAAGTCCAAAAGTAAAACTATGCGTAAGCGTTCCCATCGCAAGAAGTCGCAGAAGCAGAAGGGAACACGACGAACCCAGCGTAGGTAAAAAATAAAGACATAAAGGAATATAGTAATGGATGCGAACGACCGCAACCTATTCCAAGCTGCAACATATGGAGACATCGCCAATGTGCGAAAGTATCTGGATTTGGGGGCAAACATTGAGGTAAAAGATTACAGGGAACTTACGAGTTTGCAAATCGCCTGTGCCCGCGGTCACCTGGACGTCGTGCGTTTACTCCTCGACCGTGGTGCCAATATTGAGGCGGCAGGGGAGAGTGGGCAAACAAGTTTGATATTAGCCAGCATGGAAGGACATATTGACGTCGTAAAAGAGCTCCTGGATCGCGGGGCCAACATCGAAGCGGCCGAGAATAGGCACGGCTCGAATAGTTTGACGATGGCTAGCTTCAGGGGAAAACTCGACGTCGTGAAAGAACTTGTTAATCGCGGTGCTAACATCTTTGCAAAAAATGTTGGTGGAGTGACGGCACGTCAAGCAGCAGAAACAAAGGGGTTTTCAGAGATGGCAGAATTCCTTCGTAAAAAGGAACAGGCTATTGCTCGCAGGGGGGTGGTGGAGGCAGCTTTTATGTACCAAAATAAAGAGGACGGTAAGAATGTTCCAACCGAAGTAATGGAGCATATTGTGAGGAAGTATTTTGGTGGTCGTAAGACCAGGCGTAAGCTCGTGCGTCGTAAGAAGCAGAAGAAGGGAACACGTAGGCGGTGAAGTATATATTTTTGACCGGATAGTGATAATGTACTGGCCCGCCCGATATTTTACGGGGTTGACCCGAAAACAGAACAAACAACGTAAAAGCACCGCTACGCGCCGTCGCAAGATGTCGTGGAAAGATCCTAAGGCATACGTTCCGTTCAAGACCGACAAGGGTGTGAAAACACGGACATCCAAGTATGTTCGCGAATGGAAGAAGCAGTTCCCAGAAGCCCATGGTCTTCAGGCGTATTCCAAAGCTACCGGAGTCCCGCTTCCAATTGTCCGGGCATCGTACAACCGGGGAATGGCGGCGTGGCGAACGGGACATCGTCCAGGGGCGACGCAGCAGCAGTGGGGGTATGCTCGTGCCGCCAGTATGCTGACGTGCGGCAAGACACATTATACGACTGACGCTGATTTAGTGAGGAAAGCCAAAAAGACCCCTAAAGCCCGTGCATGGTTTAGAAAGACGTGTAAGAATTAGACTGACGAGTACTTTTATTCTAGGATAACTAATAACATGCAGAGTATTTTTATGAAAGAATTACAGGAGAGGTTTCCAGACTATAGAATTAGTCCAATTGGAACGACACGTCATTTTAATGTTTTACGATTATCAAAAGACGGACACCCGACATTAGTTGCTAAAACAATATGGCATGACGCATCTGATCCAGGAGGAGATATGGGAATAAAAGCACAGGACAATGCGTATAGAACCGAGGTGAAAATTTTAAAAATGTTACCATCGTGGTGGGGGATTCACATTGTTGATAATTTCAAGACAACACTCAACCGTGTTATTGTTACGAACGAAGTAATAAACGTGCCTTGGACTTCATACAAGAAGGGTATTCATGACGTAAAAATTGCCGAACTTTTATTGAAGCAAATAAAATGGCTTCATTCTCATGGGATAGCACACAATGATTTAGAACTGAAAAATATACTTCTTACGGAGTCCGTTACACCTGTAATCATTGATTTTGAAAAATCAAACACTGTAGCTACAGAGGAGCAGAAAAAGAATGATTATAGCATGTTGTTGGGAAATATGAAAGAATACCCTAACACAGAATCCATAGGTGTTATACTTCAGGGTATGCCTAAAGGCGGGGCCTTATCCCGAACACGACGTAAGAAGAAGACCGCCAAAGCCCGTACATGGTTTAGAAAGACGTGTAAAACGGATCGGTCCTAGACCTCTCTTTTTGAGTAGCATAACCAGAATGAAGTGTTGCTTCTGCTTTGTCCTACTCAAACAGGGCGAAGGCAATAACCCATCCCCGCTGTGCGAAGTAGACGACGAGACCTCAAAGTGCTGTGACGTGTGTAATGAAGCGAAAGTGCTGCCGATACGAGCCGCCGTGGGAATTTGTAAATCGCCTCATGAAGCACGGAAAATGGCGTTCGAGATAATGAAAACCAGGATGACGGGGGATATCAAGCCTTTCACTCGTGCCGACTTTGACGCCGCTCGTCAGGAGCGTGAGGATGCTATCGAGCAGCGGCGGGTCGATCTGATGGTTCGTCTGATTTACCACGAGACGATTGAGAAGATCAAGAATACTGGAGAGGAGTATCATGTCTACAAAAGCGACATCCATGACCAAGCTGTTCGCACTGGTATTGTTGAGAACAAGCTTCGTTATCTGTTCCCCGACTTTGAAGTAAAGACTGAGTTCGTCCGTTATCCTACGGGACCAGGGCTACAACATATTACCATCAGGTGGTAAGTAATCCTACAAAACGAATCCCTCCCCACCCCATTCTTTTTCAGTAGCATACCAAGATCAAGATGACGCAGATTATGAAGCCGTTCACTCTTGCCGACTTTGAGGCCGCTCGTAAGGAGCGTGAATACCATATTAAGGCGGAGGATATCACGGTTCGTCTAATTTACAATGATGCGATTAGGAAGATCACGACTACTGGGGAGGAATATTACGCATTTCATACCCATATTCACGACCAGGCTGTTCGCAACGGCAGGATTGAGAAGAGGATTCGCGAGCTGTTTCCTGACTTTGTAGTGAAGACCGACTTTGTCTCTTACGATGAGGGACCAGGGCTGCAGCGTATTACCATCACATGGGGTAAGTAATGCTAAAAACGGATCTAGAATATCCTATTCTTTTTTGTTAGTATACACCAACAAAACAGAATGGGCTGGCGCTACGTTCTCATCAACCATACCCGCAAAATCATCATGGAGGCGTCACTCCATGGAATTTGGCATCTGATGAGTCACCTTATTCGGGATCAGGGGTGGGAAGCGGCGGACGATGTAGAAATGATGTTTGAAGATGGTCGGATAGAAGAGATCGGGGAGCTTGTTGTGAACAAGGGATACAAGAGCCACTATCATGCTTGGAGCTTTGACGGTATTGTGCCTCGTCGTCAGGGTCAGTGAATTAGGCGAGCATACACGATGCAGTTACTGACTTGTGTTAATTTAGAGATAACTCCACAAATAACTATAAATATCTGTTCGCATGGATCAAAAAAACGAGTTCCGCCTTAGAGGAATTCGATGCTTATTGTTTGATATTTTTTACAAGAACAACCAAGTCTGGCTTGTTCTACCCGTTTACGATCTAGAGCCGTTTCCTTCCGAACTTATACATGTTAGTATCGAAGGTAAACGACTAGATATCACAACAAAGCACGTAAACACGTATTATTATGGACCTGTGTGTATTTACGTATATGACTACGGCGAACCATCTCCGTCGATCGATGTTACGGTCGAATACGAATGGAGAAAAAAGGTATTTCACTTGAAGCATATAGAGACATCGGAAAAATCTGAAATGGGGCTCACTACACTATGCATGGATGATTATAGGTTATTTACTCCATTCTATGGTTATTATAAGGACCAGGGTGTTACACAATTTTACATATACTACAACGGAGAGATAACGCCTGAAATAAAAAAATTCTTTGAGCCTTATGGAAAGGATGTTACGTTGATTGAATGGAACTTTTTATATAAATTAAACGGTGATACCCATCACGCACAAACCGGACAAATCAACCATGCTCTCTACAAATACGGCAAGGATAACAATAAACACATGATATTCTGTGATTTGGATGAGTACTTACACGTCCCCAAAACAACTCTCAAGGAATTTGTAGACAGAAACAACGATATCAACACGTTCGGCTTCTCCATCAAATGGAGTCAAACGATTGATGATAAGATTCCGGATGTTTTTCCACGTACATTTTTAACCCAAACGGGACGGATAAAGTATCCTATGCGGAGCAAGAATATTTATAAGGTTTCTGACTTAAAAATACTCTGGATCCATTCTCCACTTGAATACTGTGCGACACAAAGTATTATTTGTGATCTCGATATGTTTCATTTCTACAATTGGTCTAGACCAACTCGAACGTTACGTGATGAAACATCGGATGATCTTATTATACATACGTTAGAAGACGGGCGTGCGTGACCCGGTGTGTCTTCCGATGATCCCGCTTCTTCGTCCGCTTTCCGTTGCGACACGTTTTTCCCCGATTACAGGAACTCGCATAGTACCCATACCGCTGAAACACTCCCGCAAACGATGGAAGAATCGCCTCCGAATGTGTAACTTTCGTCTTTTTTTTCATCAGGGTATACGTGCTCTTCATCAGTGCCCTCTTGGAGGTGAATGAGAATGTGTGGGCCTTCATGATCGCGCGCAGATCATCGTACGGGTAAACATCAGACAATAGGTCAAAGAAGTTGCGGTAAATACTCTCCTTCTCTGGCGTAGGCGTATAATTGTAGGCGATACAGAAGAGGAAATCCATACCCGGTGGGGCATTGGGTTCTTTTGTGAGGAGTTCGTCGTAGTGTTTCTTCACCTCTTCAAACGACGGATCGGCTGGGGGGCAAATCACGCGCGGATCTTCGCGGCACTGATCGCGCAGTTTCTTGTTTACGCGGTTATGGAAATCGTACATCCATTTGGAGAGGGGCTGCTTTGGCGGATCTTCGCGTAAGAATACTTCGGTGCTTTCGCGGCAGAACTTGCATGGTAGGATATCTTTCATCGTCATCATAAACTGTTCCGCCTCCTTTGGTCGTTGATGGGCAATTAGGTGAAGTAATTGCCACCCACTCGGCCCCCAAGCACGAGTATCCATTACCTTGTGTGCCTAAATTAATAAATATACACTACAAGTAATTCGGTATGACGTCCCCCGCGTCTCCCTACATCGCTCCCGAAGCGTCCGACAAGAAGTGGTGGGATCCTTTTGGACTCTTTGCGTCCAAACCCGCCCCGTCCAACCCGCCGTCGGATTTCAAGCCCTCGTCCTCGCCGACTGCGGGCCGCCGTAGGCCCCTCGCCCAGACTGAGAAGGCGTCCAAGGGTAGTCGTCGCACTCGCAAGCACAAGAAGACAGGTGGTCGCCACCGCGGAAAAAAGCATTCTCGTAAGTAAATAAACCAAATGTCGTTCCTTGGAAAGATCAAGGGACTTGTTGCCGGCGTTACTAGCAAGCTGCGGATGGGTGGTCGCCAGCGCAGCAGCCAGACCAAGAAGGGTCGTGGCTACCTGCTGCGCACTCGCCCGATGGTTCCTGCACCCACACCGGCCTCTAAGGAGCCTCGCCGCCGCCGTAAGACCAAGAAGGCCAAGAAGAACTAATCCACATCGTTGCGGATCTGGAAGGTGACCCAGCCGCCGTACGTATACTTGCCATACTTTGTCTCGATCTCCTTGAGCATGCCTTGGATACTCCAATCCCGAGTACCACGATTTGTCTCCCACCACTGCTTGAACTTGTCCGTGAGCGTCGGCTTCCGCACCGGAACCACCTCCTCGCCTTCCGTCGCCGCCCGAGTATACTCGTTGATGAACTTCATGATCGCATTGTTCTCCTCGCGGTACTCGTTGGTATACTCCAGAACCTCTGCCGGCGGGTTCAGCTCGTCCCCGCGATGGTGCTTGAACGTGCTGATGAGATAGTTCAGGAAACACCGCCCCCAGTCCTCCGACTTCACCTTGCGCTCAATCGACATATCCATCTTGTACTGGTTCGGACCATCCGGAACCGGAACGAACTTCGAGATGAAGTTGATCACCACGAAACGGCGCCACGTACCGTTATCGTTCGTGTTGATCTTCGGCTTGTCATTACACGCCAGATGGAGCTTGGCCTGCAGCTCAAACTCCACCATCGACTTGGATCCCGCATATAGATCGCGCGCAATGATCTTTTCCGAAGAAGTCAGCTCCTTCATCAGACCCGTATTCAGGGGAACCGCCTCGTCGGGCTCCTGCATCGTCACGAAGCGCCGACCCTTCAGACGAATGACTTCAGGCGCCGCTGCCCCCGACTTTCCGCGCCCCTGTGTCAGGAGCGAGATCGGGACCTTGCACGCATAATCTCCCAGCGCCGCCTCCATCAGACAGATCAGCATCGACTTACCGTTCGACCCCACGCCCGTCAGAATGTGGAACTTCTGATTACCCACGCCGTGCAAGCACTTTGCCAGATGACGGATCTGGTACTCCCTCACCCGCTTGATCGGGAAGATCTTGTGTAGGAAATCGTCGATTTCCTTCCACTCCTTGTAGTCCTTGTACGACCGCTCGGAATCGTACTCAATATTCGTTGAGAACGACACGTAGTCCTCTGGCTTTCCTGCACGGAACTCGCACGTCTCCATATCGAATACACCGTTCGCACATGCCAGCAGATTCCGGTTCTCGTCCACCTTCTTCGTGAACGTTTCATCGAGGAACAACTCCGAACACTCGCGCATCACGTTTGCCTTGAACGGTGTCTTCTTCAGTTGCGATGCCACTTTCATGAGATCCTGTTGCATAAGCATCGCCGCACAGTATGCACAACCACACATCTTCGGCTCCTTTGCCTGGCAATCCTGCAGCGATCCGTCTGTCAGCTTCTGACCGTAATATCCGGCCCGCTGAATATACTTCTTCCAGATACTCACCGACAACTCCTGCTGCAGCTGCACGCCCTTATCCAGCTCGAGCCATACATGCCCCGTAAACTTGAACCATACGTTCTTTCCGTAGTTCACACACTTGTACTCGTCACGGAACGCCGAGTAAACAACCGACGCCACATCGTACTCTGCCCCGCTGCGAGACGCATCGATCTTGCGCAGGATATTCCGCTTCTCAATCTCCACATACTCGTCGGCGTTATCCGTCCGCGACCAGTAGAACAGCGATCCCATCCCAATCCGCTGCCCGTTGTTGCGGAACCCGAACGAGTTCCACTTGGCAATACACTCGCGAACATTGAACTGCGCTGACCTGCGACTGAACTCCTCGAACTCGTCGTAGAGATCGGGATGAATGTTCTTGAGACACATACCCACCTCAATCCACGAATGGTACTCGTTGGCTCGTTCGTCGTTCAGATTACAGACATGATCGTGAATGTTCAAGAGTTCCTCGTGAGACAGCGGGCGAATCACCATATTGCTGGGCGAAGACTCGCGAGATCCAGGTGCACGGCGCTCGAGTGGCCGACCAACGCGCGGAGCAACTGCCCGACCACCTGAGATACGTACATTCTCCGTTCCAACATCGGGCAGATCACCATACTCCTTCTTTGCCTCCTCCGTCATTGGTGTCTCCTTCGTGGCATCGCGCTCACGGATATCCAGCTTCCGGAGTAGATCCACCGTGAACCGAACCGGCGTATCGTCAACCCGCGTATTTCCATCTTCGTCGACGAAGACGCGATACGTGATAATGTAGGGAAGCCCCTGCGGCTTTGCGGCGCCGTACATCGTCCACCCGCTCGACCGCTGGGCTACCGCCTTGTCATATACCTTGTCCCATACCGTCTCCACCAACGGAAGATCTTGGAATATCTCTGACATCTTGGTGAGGACGATGTTGCGAACCGCCAACTCAATATACTTGTTCGTGCGATACTCCGGAACCATGATATGAACGCCACCTGCCATACCCTTATCGCCCTTCTTTACCGGAAGCTGTTTCTCCATAATGTATACTTCCGCCGTTCCACTCGTCTGCAGAAACGTGCGTAGACCTAGTACATACTCCCGCGCAAACTTTACGATTTGATCCTGCGTATGTAGGTTCTTCTCGGTCGTGGGCGGGTACAGGAAATCCAGATCAACGCGGCACGGACCGAGAGTAGGATAGGGCGCCTCAATCATCCAGAACTTGTGACCGTGTATTCCGAAGTAGTGATAGTAGAGATTGTAGAACTCGTCTAGATCATCATCGCCAATGAAGTACTTACCGGTCCCGAGAGGACCAAGACCGGCGGTCATGTGGGTATGGGTCTCGCCAGCTACCGTCACGCGCTTGCGCTCCAGGAAATTGATGAGTCCACCCGCTGCCGACATTTTTTGAGGGTGTGTGTAATCCTCAGAGAATGTTATGGCGTCCAACCCGTTTTGAACGCACAGAATTGTGTTGGAAAAAACGAATTCCTATCTGAACTAGGAATATAAGGGTATACAAGATGAATTTCTGCCCCGACTGCAACAATTGTCTCTATGCCCTCGAGGAGTCCGGCGAGGCGGCAGGATTCAAGTGCCGCAAGTGCCCGTACATCCGCGAAATCACCCACGATAACCCCCTTGTCTACGAGCACAATCTCCGGGAGGACTCGGCGATTCGTTTGACGGCGAATCCCTACCTCAAGGACGATCCGACCCTCCAGCATTTCAAGACGATTCAGTGCCCTACTCAGGGTTGTAAGTCCGATGATGTGGTGGGCTACAAGCTCAGCGTTCAGAATCTCGTGTGGCTGTACCAGTGCACCGTCTGCAATGCGACATGGAAGCAGGCCTCTCGTCGTTCCTAATCTAATATGTAAATCAATTAGGAATATTCCGCGTAGTAATGATAAACCAGAGACATGATCCGTAAACTTTTCTTTTTTGCATTGGCTGTGTCTGCGGGGTGGGGTCAGATTCCGATCGGGACGTCAACTGCTGTAGTTTCGTCTACCCCAACTGTATCCCGTTCTCGGGCGACAGGGGGCGGTCTATTAACTGCTACGGCGACTGCTACGGCTACGGCTACCCGTTCTCGCTTACGTGCTGCCGGAACTCCTACGACTACGATGACTGCGACCCGCTCTCGTGCTGTCGGAACTCCTACGACTACTGCTACCCGTTCTCGCGTTGTTGTAAACCCTACGGCGACTGCTACTACAACTCGTTCTCGCGCTCTGGGAACTCCTTCTCCTACAGTCACCGCGACCCGCTCTCGTGCTCTGGGAACTCCTTCGGCCACGGTGACTGCCACTCGTTCTCGTGCTCTTGGAACTCCCACGACTACGGGTACAGCTACGGCGACTCGTTCTCGTTCTCGTGCTCTAGCGACCCCCAGCACTACCAATACACGTTCACGCACTGCAACCGCGAGCCCGACCGTAGGTGCATCGCCGTCGCCAACACCTACGGTCACCTGGACGTCTACCCAGACTCAATCTCCTACGGCTCTGGCGTCAGCGACTCCTTCTCCGTCAGCTCAGTCGTCAGCGACTCCTTCTCCGTCAGCTCAGTCGTCAACCACTCCTTCCCCATCGGCTCAGTCGTCAGCGACTCCCTCCTCCACTGCTCTGGCAACAGGGACGCCGACGCCAACCGTTTCCAATACTCCCGGCCTGATTGCGTCTCAGACGGGAACCCAGTCCGTAACAAACACTCCCTCGAACAATCCCCAGTTAGTGGCTGCTTCCGCCGCAAATACCGCTTCCAACAATATTGGAATGATCGTAGGTTCCGCAACGGGGGGTGCTCTCCTGGGTGTCGTAGCAACTATTCTCGTTTCTTACCATATGGCCAACCGTCCTCGCCGTATCGCATCTCCTCCTCTCTACCCAACTCCTCAAACAACCATGAATATTCCTCATGTCTACTTCCAGGACGATGCGGAGGCGGCTCCTCCTACCATGATGGCTCGCCCGCGCACGTTTTCGGTTCCACCTATCAGCAATCAAAAAATACCCAAGTTCGCGTCTCCGTCGGCTCGGAACGTATTTACTCCCATGCAATCAACGACGGTCATTCACAACCCATTTGATGCGCGTACCCGTCTCCCGCCTCCGTCCATGCCGGCGCCTCCTCCCCCTCCGCCGCCAGAGGAGTATTAGACGATAGAGAGAACGACCTGGCGCACGTGAGGATTGATCTGGCCGTCCCAGTTGTACTTGCGGCGATCGTAGAGATAAAGGCTGCGGCTCGACATCCCAAACATCTCGTACAGAACCTCGAACAGACCCGTGTGAAAGGTCTCATCAAGGTAATCCCCATTCTGCAGCTGCTGCCGAGTCCAGTAGCCATCATTGTGGTACTGGGCCGTGCGGTAGTAATCAAACAACACAATCTTCGTCTCCTTGCCAGGATTATTAATGGCCTGCTTTAGGTCATCAATAATGTTGGTCATATTCATGTGCTGTAGGGCGTAGATGTACGCCTGCGAAACCGAGTCGTTCATGAGGAGTGCGGTCGTCAGAGGGCTGTTCATTCTGTATGTCGTATATACTGTCTCTTAAGGTTAGAGCTGCCTGATCCGTTTTTCCCAGTTCAGTATAATGAAGAAGAAGCGCACCCAAGCGCAGAAGTTCTGTAGATGTATCAAAAAAGTTCGTAAAACTCTCAAAGCCCGACCAGGATCATCGAAGGAAAGTGGGGCTATTGCAGTATGCACTACACGACTCTTGTGGCCACACGGCAAGACACTTCGAAAGGTTCGTTGCGATAAGGTCCCGCGTCTGCTGACCCAGAAACGGCGCGAGCACTAAGAAGTTTCCTACGACAGTTGCGATCATTGTAATGAGTATTCCCTGACAATACCCTCGACCCCTGCCCTTTTCGTAGGCGCGTTTCTCTGCCTCCCCAATCTCCTTCTCAAAGATTCTTTCGAGTGTATTGAGTAAAGACATGGCGGCTACTTGTAAGAAAGGGTTTCATCCGCGTAAAAGGCATACACGTAAAGCACATACTCGCAAGACCCGCACTCGCGTTGGGGCTGTAAAGGTTCGTCCCACGACGTGCGTGCGCGGATATCAGGGACCCGGTAAGGGCATTGGAAGCCTCAAGAAGGGCGCCCTGTCCCGCTACGGCTACGCGACATCCAAGTCCGCCCGTTCTCGTCACATTGCCCTGAATGCCGCCGTCAAGCACGATGGTGCCCTGACAGTCTACCGCCGCCTGAATGCTCTGGCGGTGTATACCAAGCGCACAGCTCCCACGACCGCCAAGGCTGCGTTGGCCGACCGTGCTTTCGTTGGCGAGAAGCATGGATACAAGGCTGGAGGAACCCACTGCATGTAAAATGGATATGAAATTTGTCATGCTCTTTCAATAACACAACAAACAAATGGTGAAGTTCATCTATCGTGATGATATTCTCAAGGCGCAGGAGACCCCGCGGATTACTCTTCCCTTCTTTCATAAGTACGAGTATACCGCCCTGCTTGGTGAGCGCGTAGACCTTCTGTATAAGGGCGCACCCCCGATGGTTCCTATTCAGGAATTCAATCGCGACGATCCGCGTTTGTTGTGGAAGGTCGCTGAGCGCGAAATTCTCGAGCGCAAGCTGCCGTTTATTATCCACCGCGAGCTTCCGGGTGGTCGCTCGGAGTTCTGGAGCCTCTCGGAACTAGAACTTGCGTGGTAAATATATATAATGGATGAGTCTCTCAAAAAGCTAGAAGATACGTCGCAGTCGTCGTCGGACATTGCGAACACCTGGAATAGCTCTCACGAAACTCTTTTAGCGTCCATCGGAGACAAGGCAAATTGCATGCGATGGATGCATACCCAATCCCAAATTTATTACGATCGTTGGAATTTTTGGCTTTCGATTCCCAGTGTAACCCTCACGGCTCTCGCTGGAGCCTCTACTATCGGGGTTACCCAACTCAATCCAAGCGCACAAACATATATTACTATCCTTATCGGAGTCGTCACGATTTCTACCGGTGTTCTCACCTCTATCAACCAACTCATTAAAGCCCCCCAATCCTCCGAAGGTCATCGTATTGCCGCTATCGCCTACGGAAAACTGTACCGCGTCATTTCCAACGAACTGGCCCTGCGTCGCGACCAACGAACCAACGCCCAAGAGTTCCTAAAAGTGATTCGGGTAGAACAGGATCGTCTGGAAGAATCGTGTCCCGTCATTCACTCAAACATTATACACCGATTCAACAAAAAAGTTGAGTCCAATGCGACTCTAGAAAAACCCGAGATCGTAGGAGAATTGGACCACATACACGTGAATATGTCGTCAAAGCCTCCGCCGGGAATCGCTCGGCAAGTATCGGAACAGCCACCTGCCTCGCCTGTTTTACATACTAAAAAGCACTTCCCCCACAATCCTTTAACCAATCCCATACCTCCCTCTCAACGTTGTCCTCCGCCGCCTTCCTCACTTGCCGTTATTCCCGATCATTGACAGCTGCTCGGGGGTAGGCGGGAATAAGAGGAGCGGAATCGGTGACCGGCCGGGATCCAGCCACCGCGCAGGATCGTACGCCAGTGTCTCGTTCGCCATCTTGAGATCCAGTTCCGACGACGTATCGAAGCGAGGATCGTTCTTCTGGAGCGCCGCGTACTTGGCGAGTATACCGTCATGCGAGAACGCATACGACATATCCGCATCAAACGTCGCCCGAATACCCAGAACGACCAAGAACACCGCCGTGAGGTAGAACTTGTGGTAGAGAGCGTACACGATCACCGAGAGCCATGCAATACGTGACAGCATCGCGTGCGTGACAAGGGCATCGAGAACGACGTGCGGAATTCCGAGAATGGCCGTGAATGCGTAGAGGGCAATCACGACAACGGATGCTTGAATATCTTTGGGAGAGGCCAGCATCTCTGTCTTCTTTGTTAAAACGGAACAAGAAATATGCGTAGGGAAGACAAGAGCATACAAGAGAATGCCGATCGACGTTCGATGTTATACGTGCAACAATATTCTGGCGGGCAAGTGGCTCAAGTATGTTGAGCTGGTCGAGCAGGGAAAGAAGGCTGACGGGCGTAAGAGCGACGACGCAATTCCTTACCTCACCAAGACAACCGCGAAGACGGCGGAGGGTCGGGCGATGGATACGCTTGGTCTGACCCGCGAATGCTGTCGGCGTCATTTCCTGACCCACGTAGAACTTTTGTGAGCAGTAAGATAATATGTCCGTCGCATCTCCGACACCTTGGCCCCATAATAACAGTTCTTCTAGCCAGCCCTCTTTCCAGGCTCGCCGACCTTTTTCGTCGTCTGAGCTTCTGGCTCTACGTAAGAAGGCGACCGAACAGGCTCTGAATGCTCCGCCCGTGAACACTGTCAATCTTCAGGATAGTTCGGAGTACACTGCTCGCGTCCGCAAGCTGGCCTCCCGCGAGCTAGATCCGTTTATGGAAATCGCTCGCACAGGAATCGTGACTCGCGAACCTAACCCCGTCATGAAGGGAGGCGGCACTGTTCCCATCAATACATCCTTCAATATCACTGCGCGTCTTGCGGGAAATGCCTACTCTTCCGACTTTTTCAATCATCAGACGAAACTTAAGATCGCGTCCGCTGGATGCTCTACCCTCCTGAACGATAACGTGACCTTTCCCAAACAGATTGTATGTGCTCCTCCTCGGAGCCGCCCTGCTTACCACGTGGTTCAGCCCTTTAGCTACCGCATTCGCTTTGGCGGCACGAAGAACGCTAACAAGGTCGTAATCGCCGCTCAGACGAACGTGCTAAATAACCAGACGGGTCAGTGTGCGCTCACCACAATCTACTAACGACTAAACTCCAGCGATGAATACTCGTCAAAATTGTTATCGAGGAGTTCAAATTCCAGGGTGAACGAATGTTCGGACCCATTGAAATCAATCGTTCGACCATCATGACGGCGCCAACGCACCGTGATGCGGTCCAACTTGGAAATGGGAGGATTGTAAATACGCCGATTGAGCGGAGAGGGTCCCGAATTGTCCTGAAAAAAGAGGTATTCTCCTGTATTGTTGGTGAGAGGAACCTTCGCAAATGCCCCGTCAATACGACCGGATATGCGGCTGTCAATACCTGTCTCATCAATCTTGTTGAGCCCCTGTATATCAAGTAGAATGTATGTATCTGGATTTGTATTCATATTAAAATTACCGGTGATATTCGGATAAATTCCTGCAGAAACGGTAGAGGCTGCAGTGTAGATCGAAGTATTTGATGATACGTAATTACTCTGATAGAATCCGAGAAGGTACCCAAGACCCCACCCCGTAGAGTATGTGGTATTCACGCCCGCACCACAATTTATCGCTTGTGATGCCGTAAAATTCACCGAGAACGCGTCGCCGGAGACTGAGCTGTAAAGGGACAATAGTCCCGATGTACCGTTCCAGTATGCGTTCAGGGGCATATTTGTGGTTGTTCCAAACGCCATGTTCATGTTCTGGGTTAGGAAAGCCGGAAGTGTAGTAATCGTGTAATTACCGTCCGGAACAGTTATCGTCCTGTTGGATGAGGATCCGCCTAACGGAGTATAACTCATTGTGAACGATGTGTTGTTCTGGCAGGCTGAAAACTGGTTGTAAGTGAAAGGAACCTCATAGGACCGAAGAGTGATCGAGTAAATATTCGAATAGACGGTTGGGAAAACTACCGAGTAAGAACCGGGAGAGGAGGAAGTCGTCACCTGCCGATCGCGGGAGTCGATGACAATTGTCTTGTACACCTTACGCCATACCTTCCTCGGAGTTGATGTGTTCTGTGGGAGATTATTATAGGAATGGTGTCCGTTCATCTTTATTTTACAAAGAATATATAAATGTCCGCAGAAATACTTCACGTCATGCTTATCTTACGAAATCAGGTTAAACTCTATCACTGGCAGACTTTTTCCTTCGGTCGCCACAAGGCTACCGATGACCTAGTATCCAGTCTAGACACCAACATCGATAAGTTCACGGAGGCGTACATGGGCCGCTACGGCCGCCCCAAGTTCACAACTGCGCTCGGAAAGCTACAGGTGTATGATGCGAACGACGCCAAAGCTCCGAAACTCATCAGCGATGCGATCGCTTGGTTATCCAAGCGCCTCCCCAAGCTTCTGAAGAAGGAGGATACCGATCTCCTCAATATTCGCGACGAGATTCTCGGGGACCTGCAGCAGGCGCGGTTTCTGTTTACGCTTCATTAGTCTCTAGTATACAATGCTCTGGGTCTATGCAGGCCTGAACCTTGTCGAGTGCGATCGACTGGCAAGGACCGAACTTCCAAAGGGATATACTGATCTCTCCAAAACCCCGATGACAGACCTTGTGCGCGAACTGGAAACTGTACGCTCCCACTTTCCCGGTGCCTTCGTCTATCTTGGGTACCTTGACCCGCTTCTGATGATGAACTCGCAGCACGATACTCGGTGTAGGAACGCCTTTCGGGGTTGCACGGTATCGGTCGTAGTGAGTAACCCCCTTCTCCTTCCCTATTCCTGGAAAAACGGAACCGACCGACTTACGGTCGTAGGAGAAGTAAGTAAAGACAAAGATGCTCGTACTCCCCCGACTCTCGACCACCGTAGTTCTCCACACGTATGCGATGAAGCTAGACACGGACGAGATGCTGAATAATATGCCCCTGAAAGACGGAATCATCAAGATCGAGAAGAGGGGAATTCTACGTAGGGGAGAGTCCAAGCGCGATCGTATCAAGCGTCGAAATCCAAAGGCCGTAACGACCTCTGGATTTGGACACAATTCAGTGACAGTTGTGGTTCTCAACAATGGCGGCGGCGAACTGCCCGAGAAGGAGATTACTGTGAAGATCTTCCATAATGGAGTCTTCCATATGACGGGAGTTCTTGACAAGCGGTACGAGACAGATACTCTCAATATTCTGAAGGCGAACGCCCACGCCGCGTGTATCAAGGAGGGCGGGTGGGAACATATGGGACGTCGCGTTCTCCTCATGAACTATTCAACGGCATTCAAGGATACCCTCAATATCTCCCGTGTAGCCCTCCAGCGCTACTTTCAGGAGAAGGGCATTCAGGCCGAATTTGAGCCAGACGTTTCCCCCTGTGTCAAGATCGTGTTTCCTCAGCGCTGGACGGCGTGCGTCTTCCGTACCGGAAAGATTAATTTGACTGCCCTGAAGTCTCAGGAAGATTGCGACGATTTCGTCAAACTTCTTGAGCCTCATCTGTCTGCCTACGCCTTGTCTATACCTCTACCTTCGTCTGAAACTCTGAGTTGTAATAAATCATAATCAGGAGGTACACCGCCAAAAAGATGTTGACAAGAGCGAACGGAACCACCATACTCATGCTGAGCTTGAACGGTTGGGTAAACAGAAAATAACTAACGGCGACGAGAACGAACGCTACGAGTCCGGCGACCAGCCCGCCGAGATTTGCGTACAGTTGCGTGCTTAGACCTGCCATTATGATGTTTTCGGGTTTTCTTTTTCTTATGGCGACGTCCGCCCTGTGCGTGCAGCGGAGCCATCTGCTGAGCCGGCGCATTTCCCAGAGCATCAAATCGCGCATCAGCTGCCACCTGATTTTGGGTCTCCAGAAGACCCGCGTACATCGCTTTGGCGTTCACGCTTCCCGATGAGACCATATTCGGAACATTCTTGACTTCAATCTGTCCGGCCGGAACTGCCGCTCCGCCCAGCAGCATCAACTTCCGTACGCGCGCAAGGGATGCACGCGACGCAACATTGGTTCTCCGCTTACCTCCAACCTTACCTCCCAGATTCTTGACTGCGCCTACCTGTATATCCGTCTTTTCCGCATTGGCAGCAGCGGCAGCGGTAATGGCCGAACCAGGCTTGATCGGTGCAGGGACTCCCGGTTCGACGATTGCGGGCAGTTTCGGCATAATCTGACCGCTCTGTACTGTCGTCATTTTTTCGTATTATTTACAGGGTAGAATAGAAAAGGGAACAACACCATGATGCACGATATGAATAACTTCTCGGACGTGTTCCATAACGCGACCGAGATCCAGAGCATGGTCCGCAATATGGACGACAGCAAGAAGAAGCATGCGTCTCTCAAGACGAGCAATCCGCCAGAGTATATTAAGACTCTGATTGCCGAGAACCATACTCTACACTTCAATTATCCATCTATCTTCCTGCTTCATATGGAAGATAAGCTGGATGCCACCTTTTTCTACATGCTCAACCAGAAGCGTCGGGTCGAGAAGGGAGAAATTACGGAGGAGGAGGCGTCGAAGGAAGTAGGAAAAAAGTTGTATGGTCGCTGGGTAGAACCTCTTACCCGTCAGGAGGAGGTTCCGAAGGAGGAGAGCTATGAAGAGTACTATAGGCGCATCTCGTCTAAGAGTAAATGACCTTGCGAAGTCCGTATTCGGACATACACTTCTCCAAGAAGTGATGGCAGTTCTTGCATGGCTTGGAACACCTAAGAGTTCCGTCCACCCCGTGTCGCACGACAATCAGCGTGGCACCCCTAAGTAAAGACAGATCACCCAGACTCTTGACAACGTTCACTTCGGCGTGAATCGTCTTTTCTGAATAGCCCGATCCCCTAGATCGGGAACCCACCTTATTGAACGCCGATGCAAGTACCTTATTACCCTTGAGAATGATAGCATGATGCAGTGATGTATTAAGAGGATTTGTAGTTGGAATGGCCTGCGCATAAATATACTTTTCCATTGTGTTGAGGTCAGTTGATCTCCAATGGAAAAATACAGGTTGAATCCGTTTTACTCCGCCACTCGCACGCTCGGGCTTCGTTGCTCCTTACTCCGCCTTCATCTGCGTCCGCAGCTCCTCCAGCATCTTGCCTAGCTTGTTCTCTCCCTTCCACTTCTTCGGATCCTTCGCAATCGAGGTATTCGCCGATGTGCCAATACCCCAGTACTTGTCGCGCGAATCAGCGTTCGCCAGCAGCTTGTCCTCCGTATCGAGGAGCTTCTTCCGCAGCTCTAGGTTCTGCGTGAACTTCGCCCGTACCACCGCTTTCATCACCTCATCCTGCTTCTCCGCCCACGCATCCTCCTTGAAGTCCTTCACCTTGTTACCGAACGATTTCGCCGACTGTGCCGACTTGGCCTTCAAGATCTTCTCGAACGTTTCGTCGTCCCCGAACGTCTTGGCCTTAATCGCCTCGAACGCATGCTCGGCCGATTTGTACTCCACCCCATCCATCTTGAAATTGGTCTCATAGAAGTTCGACAGTTCCTTGTTCTCCGGCTCCTTCGAGAAGAAGTACAGGATCTCAGGCAGGGCTACGATCGGATCCTTCGTGATCTTCTTGCGCCTTACGGGCTCCTTAGACCCCTTTACTTCGGGCTCCTTCTTCTCCTCCTCCGCCTCCGCCTCCGCCTTAACCTCCGCCTCCACCTCCTCATCAGGACGCTTGGCATCTTCCGCGATCTCCTCGTCCGTCTTTGCCGGCCCTACCCGCTTGAAGGCAAACGTCCGGTACAGGAAACTGAAATCCTGCTCCGGCTGCTCGAGAACCACCCGACTCTGTCCGCTGTAAATCTCCCCGAACATCTTGCTGTCCGTCAACTCGAACCCCGCATTCTTCATGATCCGCTGCACGCTTTCGAACGGGACCAGGAACTCGGGCGTGGGCTTCACGATAGATTCCAGCAGAACATCGATCTGCTGCCCGAACTCATCCTTCCACTCTCCTTCATCCGTATACTTCTTCGTTATCTCCGCGAACGTCTTGCCCTGCGACCGGAACGTGTGCCGCTCCTTCCCTGCCAGTAGGGAGTATACCGCCTTGCCGTCCAAGAACGTCCCGAAGAATACGCTCTTGCAATGCTTCAGGTTCCCCACGAACGTCTTGAATACCTCCTCCGACTCGCACGCATAATGCAGCGCAAACTGGCACGCCACCAGATCCCAGTCGCCGATTCCCTTGAACTCGGCAAGGTACGGGGTAGTCGCCGGCTCCTTCCCAAACACGATCTGCAAGTACTTTGACTCCTGCTCCTCGAACGGCTTTGTCATATCCCCCTGCGCGTACAGAACTTTTGGAAGGTACTCGTTCGACCGCTTCTTCTCCTGCAGGTACCGCACACACGCCCCCTGACGCGGCATCGACAGATTGTTGAGCGAGATATCGAGACCCAGTACCTTTGACGGCTTTGATCGCCGCCACTTATGCATATCTCCGCCCCGACCTACCGCCAGCTCCAGCAGTGTGTTCCCTGCCACCACGTAGGAATTGTACTGGTCTTCCTTGATCCGGTTGTGGAATCCGTACACGTTCTTCAGAATACGGTCACGCGAATCTACATCGTCGCGGTAGTACATATCGTCCTCGAACGTATCGTCCGGTGGACTGCTCACCAGCGCCTTCAACATGACCTCCGTGATCGGAACATGGATCGACGTCCATATCGAGTCGGCCACATTGATATCATTGCCGTACTCCGCCTGCCCCAGAATACGGTAACGGTACGTCTTGTCGTACCGCGTACGCATCACCGACCATTCGTGCTTATCCACATCGTACGCACACTCCACAATTGTGTTGTCGTCCACCTTATCCCCCGCCTCGTCTACCGGAACATTCCTCTCGTTCAGCGGAATCTTGATAATGTACGCATCGGGATCGCGCGGGGCTGCCGGCTGGAACACCGACGGAACACGGCTTCCCGACTCTGCGAGCTGCAGGAACTCCTGCGGCAGTTTCGGGGGAACGTACTCCCCCGTCAGAGTCTCGCACGGATACAGAATATCCACACCCGGCGTCCGGCCGACATACAGCGACCCCTTCTTCACCATCTGCTTCCGTCCCACATCGTATACGGGCGCCTCCTCGAACTTCACCAGGAAATCAATGGAGTTCTGGTGCGGCGGCTTCCACTTGTACACCCGCAGCCACGCCTTGCCCTTGATATCTCCGGGCGGCGCCACTCCCGATGCCCTTGGAGTAAAGACTAGACCATCCGTCTCGTACTCGAACTGCGTATCCAGAATCCGTTGAATCGCCTCTTCCATTGCTGCTCCATCCCCTGCCAAGAACAGCTTTGTATCAATCCGCAGCGACAGCTCCGAATCCTTGACAAAGTCCGCCGGAATATCCCGAATGAACTGCATTGCCGTTCCCAGTCGCGACCCCGCCGAGTTCTTCTTGACATCATCGTCCGTGGTAAACAGCGGCAGGGACTTGACATCTCGACCCTTGTAACGGTACACGTCGAAGATACAGAACAGATTCTGTTTCGGGAGATACTCTCCGTCGAAGAAGTCGCCCACGTGCGCATCTCCCCGTGCCGTGATTCCCGTGAAGACCACCTGACCGTTCGGGTTGACCCTCAGCAGGCGCTTGTCGCGTGTGACGTACAGACCACACCGCTGACCGTCCGCTTTGTTGGTGACCGTGTACCCTTTCAGAATATTGTTCGGACGGTCGAGGACAATATGGCGGCGCTCGAGGGTAACTGGGTTGTAGAAGAGGTTCGACGATGCCTTGAACTCCTGCGCGTACCTCTGCAGATCGGAGAGCGGAAGGATACTGTGCGTCTCTTGATACGCTCCCACCAGCGTCTCCAAGATGGTATACAACGACCGCATGATTTCTTTCGGGGGACGAGGCTCCTTGCGCGGAATATACTCCACCTCCAGCTCGTAGAACGGCTGGTTCTTGAGGACGTCACGAATTCCGTCCTTCGCCGACGTCTTCGTCTTCACCATCGACATATCGATACGGAACTCTCCCCCCGGAACCGCGTACGACTGCCGATGAATCACACGGATCTGTGCCTTCGGGTCGTCGGGATCGCCGTTGAAGTCCTTCTTCAGATGCTTCTCGGATCTCAGGGTGAAGCGAGAGAAGAAGTCGGGGACATCGATCGTGTCCTTCTCTCCGCTCTCGAAATACCGAGCCTTGCGCTCTACGTCCAGCGGGATGTTCTTGAACGACTTGGCGACACACACCTTGTGGATGTTGGTAACGCCCAATACATTTACGCGAATATTTTCCGGATAGATCACGGCGAGGCGATGCTCCTCTGTCGTATCGGGAGCAATGGTCTTGATTGCCGCCACGACGCGAGCAGCCACATCGCGGGTCTGGATACGGCCCGCTAAGACCTTGGCCTCGAATTCGGCACGGGGATCCTTGTTTGTGAGTTCTATGAATTTGGCGAGATCCGTCGCCTGACGGGTTTCGTCAAGTGCTCGCTCCATTGTTAATTTCTTAGATCAAAAACGGGCAACTTTACCCGTTTTTGCGAGTTTCTCGTACTTACTTCTATCTACGTCACCCGCCTCTAAGTGCGCGCGCTGGTCAAAACAAAAGGTGATATACCGCTCCATCTCGTCTAGGCAAGCCTGCGGTAGGTTCTTTGACGACACATACACGCCCGTATCGGACCGCGTATATTCGCCCGTATACTTGCGCACGATCTTGAAGATCTGCTCGTGTTCGTTCTGCTCAAGTCGTTCAAGGAGCGGGAGGAGCTTCTCCGCTGAGGTTCCCGACATTTGTCTCTACTGCCGTCGCTGTGCCTAACTTCCTCTTACGCCGAACCTTCTCCTTTGGCTCGGCGCCCTCTGTTGGCTTGATCACCACCTGCATTACCTCGTCTTCCGCGGCCGTCTTCGCCGACGGACGAGCTTCCTCGATCGTGGGAACCTGAACTTCCTGAATCGACGACGGAGCTGCCGCTGGAATGCGCTTAATCAGCCGCGCGAGCACAAACATCTGCTCGTCATTCTGCTTGAACTCCGCCCCCAGAACTTCAAACTCCACCTCGTCCTTCTCCACGATCTGCTCGAACTCGGTGTTTCCAATATGCAGGTCGCGAGGAAGTAGGACACGCAGAGGTGAAGATTCGGCATGAACGCCGATCTTGCTGCGCAGCGTAACAGGGGCCTTCAGTATCTGGCCCTTGTGTGGTAGGCAGATATCCGCTTGAAACTTTACTCGATAGGATACCTGACCGCCTACACGTCCCAGTGAGTGATCGATGATGACACTCGTCTTGGGCTGGACGTATCCCTCAACACCACATCGTCCCTCAACATGCGACTTCAAATACATCAGGATCGACGACTGAATATTCTTTTGGAGATGCTTCGACGGGACCGTGACCACACGGACAAGCTCACGTCGTTCGAACATTTTTTCTCCTGACATGTTATTCTTTACTCGCGATCTGTTTTACTCTCTTTTAATTTTGCAAGGATCCTTCCGGCAAACTCGGGAGTGGAGAGAACCGCCCATATTTCCGGCTGGACCCAGAAGATCCGCTCGTTCGGTGTCCTCGCCGCCAGACTGAGATACACACACTGCGGTTCCTTCTTCTTAACGTCCGCCGGAAAATCGGCGCCCGTGACATCCCTCGCAAAGGCTTTCAATTCGGGAATGTGGTAGAACCCACACTCCTTGGGTCTGACCGTCTTCTCCCGCGGGGCCCGCCGAATATGTCCTTCCGCATCTACCACGAACGGGGCAATCTTGAGCGTCTGCTTCTCTAGCGTACACATGATCTTACCCTCCTTCAACTGCTCGACAACCCTCTCCAAATGCGTATTCGCCCACGTCTTATACGCATCCAGCTCAGTTCCAATTGGTTCGACGGGTTCGTTCTTGTCGTTGACAATATCCTTCGGGCCGAGAACAAGGTAGTTGAGTCCGTCTATCCGCAGTCCTTCCGCGTACGGTGGAGGCGGATCCTGCCTCTCCAGTACGAGATCCCGCTTTTCCGCCGGGTCAAGGATTTGATCTACGAGAAACCAGTCAATGACATTCTGCGGGAATTTGGCCGCTGCTGGGAAAGGGAAATGGTAAGATGCCCGCATAGCTTCAATGGTGGTCTTGGGTTTCGGAGCAGCGGGGGCAGGAGGTAGTTCTTCCTCCGGAACATCAATTGGAGTTCGCACGTCCTCGTGGTCGCGGACACTGCGCTCAAAGAGGGTGGCATCCTCCACATCTTTCGGCTTGAACGCGTACACTCCACCCTTGTTCTCCAGCGTTCCGATACGACCATTTGAATCCTTGATTTTGAGATGTTCGCGGATCGCGCTTTCTAGGAGGTATGTGACCACCTCCGGGGAATACTTTAGCTGCGCAAGTAAATCCTCCTGCTTCCACAGTTCCTTCTTTTCGAATAAGTTCACAATTTTGTCAAACATCTCGTCGCGCACATCGAGGTACGATGAGAGGGGACGGACATACGGTTCCGCATCTGACGCTGACGTGTGGGCATAACATACGAGGGAGGGCGTTCCGTCCTCGAACGTCGGAGCCGACAGAGCCGAAAGAGGCATGGAGACCGTCTTTCCGTCCTGTGCCCGTTTCTGCGGAATAATCAGCGATCGCCATTCGTCCGGCAACTGATTTGTGGCAATCTGTGTCGTGCAATCCACCGCCGATTCCGACAGAACCCGTTTGACTTTGGCGATACCTGCCGTCTTAGCTTCCACATATACCCGGTACGCGTACTCATCATACGTCTCTTTCTTTGAATCCGCGAACCTCACGATATGCAGATAGACCGTACAGTTCTGCTCCTCGAACGGTAAGCCAGAATGCGAACACGTACGCAGTCCGCGTCCCACAATCTGTTCTATGCGGCTCATATTGTACCACGGATCGAGGATGTGGACCTGCCGCACGTTCTTGAAATCCACACCTTCCGAAATCAGCGGGGATCCGATAATCACGCGAATATCCGAGCCATTGACATTCTCGGGCTTGCGTAGTCTCCGCACCAGCTGCGTAATCTGTCGCTCACCCATATCTGACGTCAGGAAAGCGTACTTCCCCTTTGATCCGCCATCGTACTCCCCCGACGGATTCTCCAGTAACTTGGTGCCGAGCGCAGGGGCGTAACCGTGTTCTTCGAGACACATCGCGAACTGTAGAGCTCCGCCTCGCACAAAGTTCGAGTACACGAACGAAATACCCGGCGCCGCTTCAATGCATTTCATGATGGTTTCGAACTTGGCGGCGTGCATCCGAATATTTGAGGGCGAGAGGAAGGGGATGACATCGCGGGCATACCGGTACTGCGACTTGGTGGAATCGCGCGGTTTCTCAAAACACTTTGTAATTGACCGACCGTCGGGGGACGCCACAATCGTGGGAATGAAATCCTCCTGCAGTTTTCCCGAGATTTCTGAGACGGAGGCTTTTTGCGGTCCGTCGACATACGATACGACCAACGGAAGGTACTTGCGCGGTTCCTTAATCTCCTTGCCGTTCACGTCCGTCTCCCGATCAAGCGGCGCAACCATATCGGGCGGTGGAGGAAGACGGAAGGGGAACGTGAACGGATTCTCGCCGCGTATGAATGAGACGTACTCGTGAACCCACCCCCTGAATGTCGCTTCCGTCTCCGATGTCTTGAAGGATCCGTCGCCATTGAAAAGCGAGGAGGCAGTGATCCGTTGGTTGGCGGGCTGGCGCTTATCGTTCCACAGAAAGATATTGAAAAAAATCATGATTTCCTGGAACGTGTTGTACATTGGCGTGGCCGTCAGGAACACGAGGGTCATACCGTTCGCAATCTGCGCCACCCGCTGAATGCTTTCCGACATCAGTTTATTCTCTTTGGTATCGTCTTCGCGCAAACTGTGTGCCTCATCCACAATCAGGAGCCGACCATCAAACGTCTCGTGAACCCACGCCTTGAAATCAGCCGGAGATAAGTTGGTCTTCTTCTTATCAATGAGATTCGCGAACTGAATGCCTCCCGAAAAATCGTAGAAATCGTCAATCATCTTTTGGACGATAGAATTCATCTTCTCCCGATTCTCCGGATTCTCCCATCGTAGACCCTCCGTCTGTGCGCGCTCCAGCTGATCAAGGTACCGCCGACCCGTACACTGCTGCGACATCAAGAGTCCCGTAGGATCCTGCTTGACGCGCGTAACATCAAAGATCTGGGTTCGGAAATTCTCCTGCACCGCCGACGATGCCACGACCAGAACCTTCTTGTCCTGAAACTCCGGTCGCAAGATGTACTCTTCGGCCACTTGGATCGCCGTGCATGTCTTTCCTACCCCTGTTCCGTGAACTAAGAGCATAGACCGGATAGGGCTGTCGGGGGATAAGAGACGGCGCAAAAATAACTGGAACGAGGCCAAGTGGAAATCTTTGGACTCGCAGTTCTCCTTTCGTAATTGTTTGAGAGTATCGAGGGACGCAGGTAGAAGCGCTTTTGCTCGAACCTCTACCTGCTTCTTTAATTCGTCAGAAGCCATTGCTTATACTGGCCTATAAAATATGCTACGCTGTATCGCCTGCTGATTGGCGTTGTACTGTGCGCCGTTAATAGGCGAATTTGCGTGTAGGCGAGTGTTCACCGAGTTCTTGCCCGAAGACGCGACAGCCGCCTTCTGGAGCGCCTGGAGCTTCAGGGCCTTCAGGAGCATCGACTGGTCGGTAGCTCCTGGAAACCCACCAACACTTTCACGTGGACCAAAGGATGTAGAACGACCACCTGACATATCAGTTATTATTCCTACTCAACACAAGATAATAGAATAGACAGGATGGGAGGTGGACTGTTTGGAACTCCCCTGGCTTTGAATCCTAAATGCTTGGCGTTCTCTGGACTCTTGATCGCCATCTACTGGATGCCTCCTTGGGCCGCGCTTAAGACGCCCTACGATATCGCCTTCAAACGTGCCGTCACAATACTTCTCGCGTTCACGGGATATATTTTGATGGCGTGGTACGATGTGTGGTACGACTGCAACGATCAACTGAAGCCTACCTTCTTGGGCTGGATAAGCGCTCCGTTCAAGCCTCCCCAGTATAAGAAGGAAGTGGAGGAGCTCCCCCTCAAATGGCAGAAGATCGTGCGGACGGTGGATATTGTTGCCCTACTTGCGGCCGTGGCGTTTGTGGGTGCGCCCTTTCTTGTGTACTCCCGCAGTTGAGCGGTAGCAGTTCTTGTACGGACGGCACGACGCCTTCTGCGTGAACCCCATCTTCTTGCAGGTGAACTTCTTGCACTGCTTCCGAGTGAACCTCCGACCGCCTGTCTTCTTTTTGTTCTTCTTCGCCCCGCCTTCCGGTTCTCCTCCCGGTGGATTCACGTATAGAACACGGATGAGTTCGGGTACATCGGGATTTTCAGGGTTATCTCTTGCGAAATACTTGGCAGTTTCTAGTGCGTTCCTCCCTTCAAAATCACCATCAGGACTAGCCCTGATAGATTTATCTGCTCCCTTCTCCAGAAGTAGCATAACTAGTTGTAAGTTCAGGTTCATTGCAGCTACAATTAGTGCAGTCTCTCCTATCTCTCCACGGTAATTTATATCCGCACCTTTATTCAGCACTTCTAAAACACGATGAAGTTCATCATCATCATCATCATCCGCAGCATCCAGAAGCTCTTTACCGAGTTCTTCCCGAGGACGTGGTTCGTCTCCCTTCGGTGGACTTGACATACTCAATCTTATTTAAAACGGATACTTTCTTAGACGGAAATATAGAAAGCAGATACAGAGAAAATGCACGAACGTTGTACCACCGAAACCTGCCGTAAGCGCACCTATGCCATCATGAAGTGCCGTTGCGGCCAAATTTACTGCGGCCAACATCTGGGGAACCATTCATGCACGCACGATTATCGTGCCGAGCATCAACAGGATTTATCCAATAAGAACCCCAAGGTTGTAGCTCCTAAGTTGCCACATCCAGTAACCGCATGTAATACGCCTCAATAAAATGATTCGATCTAGGCCGAGAAATGTGCTTGTCTAGTTCAGTATACAGTTTCGCAAACGCTTTCTTTTTGCCTTCCGGACTCTTTTCTGCTATTTCTGGATTTGTCGTAAGATAGTCCAGAAACAGCAGGGCCCAGCCAATACACCACCCCATCTCGTGATCTCCCTTGAACCGCTGGAGATATACACACTTCTCGTGGTACAGACACGCCGCATTCACGATCTTGACGGGGACCTTAGCGTATTCGGTGAAGGTCTTCTCCATATCCGCCTGAAAATGGGCCGAGATGTCCTTGAAGTTGCGCATGTCGAACATGTACACGGTAATCCCATCTCCCTCCCGAACCGCTAAGGAACAGACCACGTGTCTCACGAATGTCTGTAAAATATTGTTATGGCCCACGTCATAGCAGATGAAAAAGATCGTAGGTTTCCAGACAAACTCTAGAGCAGCCTTGAGACCGAGATAGGCGGTCGTAGCTTCCCCCGTAATATTATGGAACTCGACGTCACAGTAATTCCGCAGGGAAAAAGGGTAGTGGTACTCATCCGTCCTTTTTCGAAACCCAAATTTTATAGCAGTGTTTCTTTTTTCGCGAACATCGGTCGGGTGCGGACGCATATGTTCCTGCTCCTCCCCGCTCATTATTAGATTGTATCAATATCAATTTCCGGAGCAGGTTTCTCCTTCTCCTCCTTCTTCTCTTCGGCAGTAGGAGTCTCAAACTCGATACCATCACCCTCCCCGCTCTCCGTATTGATCTTCTCCACCAGCCGCTCGTCAATGACCCCCTCCTTCCTTAGCTGCGCAACCTGTTGGGGAGTGAGGGGCATCACGATCTCGTGCGACATCGACCCCGTCAGCCCCGTCTCATTGAGTATGACAAACGACCCGACATCCACCCACGCATCCTTCTTTCCACGTCCGCGAATCGACCCCTTCATCGGCGCTCTCACCGTCTCAAGGCGTTCATTCGCAATAAACATGACCTCCATCCTGCCCTCGCCAAGCTTCCGTATGACTCTTCCAATATGCACCCCCTCCGTATCCTCGTCGTCATAGATATCCGAAAGCAGGTTACTAAACAGACGCTTGTTCTTCTTGGATGTTGATGATTCCGAGTTTGATCCCTTCTTGTGCTTTGATCCTCCTTGCAAATTCTTCGGCATTTTCACTTGGTCTATGTTGAAGAAGGGACATTTCGTATCCGTTTTTGTTTACTCTTTACTTGGGGTGGCCGCCGCCGCGAACAGGGGAATACGCCTTAATAAACGGCAGGGTCACGGACACCACGATCAGGGCAATCGCGAGTGTCGCAGCGGCACCGATAGCTTCGCCCACCTTCAGCTTGGCGGGGCCAACCTCTACCACGAGACCCTGAACCGTCTGCTGGGCCTCCGGGAAAGCTACCGCTAGTAGAGGAGTTACCAGGTCAGTGATGACCGACTGGAAGAAGTCCTTGAGTGCACCGCCAACAAAAATCGCAGCGGCAATGAGAAGGAGCATGGACGAGGGGGTCATTTAATCAAAACGGATATTTTCCTTCTAGGGAAGTAGAACAGCCAACCAAGCACGATGCCACGACCCATATGCACCGGAACGAAACGCAACGGACAACCATGTACCTTCAGAGCTCAGGAGAATAGCACCCGGTGCGGATTTCATATGACGCCCGAAACCTACGGCGTACCTCCTCCTCCTCCCGATCCCGCTGCCGCCCCTGAGCCGCCCCGCCCCCGTCCTGTTGTCCCCGACGAACATCGGTGCGTCTACATCAAGTTCAACGGACTTGGAGCCCGCTGCTCCAACCGCAAGAGTCCTCAGAGCGATCGGAACGAATGCCTAACTCACTACCGCCAACGTACCCACCGCGAACAGGCAGCTGTACGCCATCAGACATTCCAAACCTTCTGGAGGACACACTCGGAGACGATTCTCCAACAGCTGATGGCCGCGGCTATCGCTGTTCCCGATACTGATGAGATGCATATGAATCAGCGAGCGAACATCGCGCACGGGTACACCCGCTCGGCTGTTTCTCGGATGGTTGATCACGGAGAGGAAGAAGCCGTAGCCATTGTGGCCGTACTCCCTGCCATGATAAATTTGATAAACCATCTAGTCGGACATATCCGTCGCCGCACTGCCGCCGATACTCGTCCGGAACTCCAGCGTATTGCCGCCGATACCCAGAATACCCACGATCGAAACGTCCGCAGGCAGACCGACGAGAACGTCAAGTTGCTGCTGGAGATCAGCCCCCCTGCCGATCAGAACACGATTGCTGAAATCCGGGATGTATGGTCCAAGATCTACCGCGTACCGGGTCGTGGAGTTGACGATCGGGTCTATGCCGATATGCAGAAGTGGTACGATACTGCCCAATGCTACACTCCGAACGACTGGATGTACCGCAAGGTTCTGGACGCCCTGTGGTACCGCATCAAGCTCGTGGAAGATAAGAAGATCCGCCACGAACTCCACAAACGTCTTCAGCAGGAATGCGCCGAATCTTATCAGATGTGCTGCGAGGGCCATATCGGCCGCCTCTCCAACGTCCTGGTGGGATTTGATGACTCGTTTAAGCCCCAAGTTCCCGTCGGGATCCTATTACAGAACAAAATGGCGATTATCTCGCAGATCGAGAACGCGGAGGAACGCCTGAAACAGGCAAGGGAGTTGATGACTGAGTTGAAGGTTCCTGACGATCAAGCAGTCGCATGGATAGAGGCAGTAGGGGAGTAGGAACGGTATAATAGAGGTTGAGGGAAGAGAGTTCGGCTCAACCACAATTTTAGTTTGTAGTAAATATCTTGAATTGGAGTCATGCGTGGAGCCGCAATTTGGCGTTCCAGTTTACCCCAAGTGGGCGGGGGAGGAGGAAGATACGTGTAAGTGCGGGCCATCATCGTACTTGATTACTCTACCAAGTGAACTTTTTTCTTTCGATTCGTTTTACAGGGAACCGCTTTAACTACACAATATGTCCGATTTTTACAGCCGTCTCGGGGTCTCCAAAGATGCCTCCCCTGACGAAATTCGCCGCGCATACCGCGACCTCGCCCGCCAGCATCATCCCGACAAGGGTGGAGATGCCGAGAAGTTTAAGTCTATTCAGGAAGCCGCCGAAGTTCTGACTGACGAAGCCCGGCGCCAAGAGTACGATGCTCGGGGGCGCGCAGGTCAGATGCCGTTCACCGGTGGGGGAATGCCGTTTGCTGATATGTTTAATATGTTTGGCGGCGGCGGACCCATGTTTGGGAATATGACGTCAAGGGGAGGAAAGGGCCCTTCGCAGCAGGTCGACATGAATATCACCCTCGAGAACTTCTTTGCCGGTATTGAGATGAATATCAATTTCAAGCAAACGCGCAAGTGTCCCGACTGTTCGGGATCTACCGATACGTGTAACGGTTGTGGCGGGGCGGGGATGCGACGGGTTGTGCGTCAGATGGGACCTATGATGATTAATATGGACGCTCCCTGTGACGCGTGTCAGGGACGGGGTCGGCGTACCACCAAACAGTGCGAGCCTTGCGGGAATCGCCGCTTTGTCGAGAAGGAAAAGACCTTGAATGCCAAGGTCCTGCCGGGTATGACCGATGGCGAACGCCTCGTGTTCGAGGGCGAGTGTTCTGATTCCAACGAGTACAGCTCTCCCGGCGATATTGTGGTCGTTCTTCACACCGTTCCTAGCAGGTATACGTGGAAGGACGCCGATCTTCACTACAAGCACACGATTACCTACGCCGAATCGGTACTGGGGTTCGAGTTTACTCTGGACGACCATCCTTCCGGCAAGAAACCGTCCTACGTCTGGACGGGTGGCCCTCTCATTCACGGCGCATCTCTCGTCTTTTTTGGGGCGGGGATGCCCAAGAAGGGACTGGGATTCGGAGATCTCAAGGTCGAGATTGTTGTCACACCTCCCGTTGTAACCCGCTGGTCCGATGCCGATCGCGAAAAGCTCGAAGCCGTGCTAGGGAAGGTTGTACTCACTAAAACGGACGCCCAAGATCTTCTTCATTACAGTGAGTAAAATGGGAAACAAGAATACTACGAGTCTTCCAGTTATGACAGACGTCGAAGTACGTCCTCGATGCGTTCATCGCGGATGTATGTCGAGTTCCTATGCCGGATTTGTGATGTGCCTCGACCATATCATTGAGGCAAAACGGAAACAGATTGAAGAGGATGAGAAGGAGAAGGACAAGAAGAATGGGTCAGTGCAATAGTACTCCAGCATACATCTTCGCAACCCTCAGAGGTGGGAGTTGCGACGTGCACGATTGCCAGAGGTTCCCTGAAGACGGGATTCGGTGTTCTTATCATCATAAAAACGGATTGGTACGGGGTCAGAGATATTCGAGAGCATACAAGGACGCAAATGGACGAACCTTCATCCAAACGATCGAAGAAGGCCGATAAGGCGAAGGACAAGCGAGGAAAACCCACCTCGAAGCATGTCCGTCAGTACGAAGCCATCCTAGCCAAAAAGAAGTAATGTTTTTTTACCGCCGTCCTCCAACCACCGGCGACAATAGACCAGGTGCGGGCGCCGTCACCTTCTTGTATCCAAGATAGACCACGTACGCTCCGCCCGCCAGAAAGAGAAGGTTCCAGAACGTGCTTGACGTCCCCGCCCGCATGCTCGATATCGCCCGCGACACAAGCCACAGTCCAATCACAATGTAAAGAACTCCCCACCAGTCCATAGTGTATTTATTCTTACCAAACATTTAGTATACTGACCCTCCGGCTGCATGAAAGATCTGACGCAGCGACTTGGAAATAGATTCACTGTGAAGTTTATCGTCCACTGCCTGCGACCACATAATCTCTATATCACCTAAACGTATCAAGTCACCAGGCCTTACTTGACTACCGTACTTACGTACTGCAATCAATGCCACAAGCATCTCAAAGTATTCCAGATCATTTTGCTGCACGCGGAGATAATCAAACGCAATCTTTTCCTGTCTGTGACGTCTCCAGAATACAAACTCGCTCCACCAATCTTCTGCGGTAAGTTGAATAATCATCTTGGCTGCTTCCTCTTCTCCAAGTTTGTATTTGAATCCATTTTGAGGACCCACCTAATTTTAAAAAGCCTGTTCTTCAAGTTCTACTTCTGCTCCATTCTCTTCTCAGCGGTTTACGATCTCCTGCCAGTTGTCGGGAACGACCGGACTGACGTTATGAACGACCCGAATGTGCGGATCCGACGTCGCCTCACTACCCATCTCAAAGATCGCCCGGTTCAGCTCCTCCTCCGCCGCCTCCATCTGCCTCTCCATATTCTCCGCCATCTCCTGCCGCCTCTCCTCCTCCTGCGACTCCGTCTCCCCCCACTCCTCATCGTCACCATCGTACTCGTCGAAGCCGTCATCGTGGCTGCGACGCGGGATGTCACGTGAAACACGCGGACCCAGATCGCCCCAGTCCCCCTTCCTCTCCTGCTCCTCCAGGTCGCACCGCTCACACACCCGCCCGCCGATGCCCTCACGTGCCTCGCCGCACTGGTCGCAGTTGGGACCCGCATGCGCCGTAATGCGCTGGTCCCACGCCCACTCTGCCTGCTTGATCTCCGCGAATGTCTTCATACTCTTCTCCATCTCCCAGTAGAAGTTCGCCTCCGTTACTGCCGGACCCCCGTCGTCATCCTCGAGGAAGCTATAGAACTCCGCCCGCAGCGCGTCGTCCGCCGGATTGCCGATGATGAACGCGAACATCGTCAGGATGCCTAGCGGATCCGTCGCCTTGAGTGCCGCCGCCTTCGCTCGCAGGTTATCCGCCATGATGCGGCTGCACACTCCGCTGTTGTCCCGCAGCCACAACTTGACGAACTCCTCCGCCACGCTCGGCGCCATACACATGTACTCCTGCATCGTCAGGAGGCGCTTCTCCTCCACGCACTCGTGCCATCCCTCCGTGGCAATCTTGCGAGTGCACCGGTCCTCATCGCTGTGGCCGCACTCGTTCCGCATGCACTGCTGCGCCTCGCGCTCCTTGTTCTCCAGATTGATCTTGTAGTGATTGTTGCTGATGATATTGCTGATGTTGTTGATAGGCATGATGTTTGTGATGTGTTGTGATGTGATGTAGCCGGGACTGTCCGTTTTCCAGATATAGTTCCGATCCGTTTTGGTGAGGAAGGTCGCAACTGAAAAATGTTGATCGTTTTTATTTACAGATCGTATGGTTTAGTGGGATGGAATGCATGTTGCCGCTCCGTGGTAGTAGTTGAAGATAAGCCGGTTCTCGTGACCGTCGAGGATTGCCTCCCAAATGTTCTTCTTCTTCTCCAGAGCTGTGAATCGCAGTGCCCACTTCAGCCCGTTCGTTGTCCGATCGACAACGTCTAGCACCATCTTTTTGTAATTCGCAGCCTCTACCTGCGGGCGAGTTACTTGCTTGCAGGTGTAATCTATGATCGTGTGATATATATCGGGGTGTGACTCGTACAGGATATCCAGCGCCTTGTTCCGCTTCTCCTTCACGTCCTCCGTTGAGTATATGTCCTCGATCTGCTCGGCAGTGCACTGGAGTACGACGGACATCGGGTGCTTGTAGTCGTTGAGCTCCTGATCGAACTTCTCCTCCTCGTAGCGCTCGATATTGCCGTGCTTTGCGAGATTGACTTCGTGCTCACCGACATCCGCGAAGCCGTTGTCGTGGACGATGCGGGCGAGATTGACAGCGATGGCCTCCTGCTCCAGAATCGCCTTCATGCACTTCGAGGTGGTGATGAGCGTAGGGCACTTGTAGTTGTCGTTGTTCTTGATGTTGCCTGCCATACGGCAGGCGCACTGATATGCGTCTGCGGGGTCATTGATGGGCGGAACGATGCCACCGTCGAAGATGAAGTCCTTGCCCTGGAACGTGAGTCCACGGTTGACACAGAGCTGTCCGGTGATGGCGAAAGGGAAGCGCTCGAGACCGCGGGTCTTGTAGATGTCTGCCATGATCTTGCCGACTTCCAGCGGCGGTCTGTCGGGATCATCTTCGACCCCCTCGGGGACGTAGCTCTTGACAGAGATGGGCGAAGATCCGTCGGGGAAGGTGATCTCCTTGCGCCGACCATTGAGAATCATCACGACAAAGCCGTGAGAGTGAAGGAACTCCTCGATCTCCTCATGAGACGCACACGTAGTGTCGCCCGGGGCAAAGAGGCAGTAGCCCGGTCGGCTGTAGGTGTCGGCATCCTTCGAGAACACCTCCATCACGTAGTTTGCGCCATCCGCACGGGTGTCGTCCGCGATGAGCACGCATTCCTTGACCTTGTGGTAGCACTCAGGGTGCGTGATCTCGAAGGGGAGCACGCGGATGCGCTTGAACATCTTGAAGACGCTCCCAAGCGTGGCGCTGACCAGCGTGACCTTCTCCACCTTCGTCATGCGCGTGAGGTCAAACTGCGGCAGCGACCACATCTTGACAGATGCGTCAGCCTCGTCGATCCAGACATTGATCTTGGCTGCAAAGTGACGGTTCTTCTCCAGGAGTTCGACCAGCGAGTAGAGATACTTGAATCGAGTCTTGTGCGCACAGCAGACGACCATGGTGACTTCATCTGAAAGAATGTCGTATGCCAGGTCCTTCGCGGAGATGTTGGACTTCTTCGAGCCCGAGGTCCATGTGAAGCACGACCCCTCAATTTTGTCATCCGCGTCTGACTCGGAACTCACGCTGCTTCCAGTCTCAAACAGCTCATTCATCATACGCGATGTTGTTGCCTCGACAAGCTTCCTGTTGTTCGAGCAGATGACGACGTTGAGCGCTCCCTCCGGACACAGACGCTGGTAGATCCTAATCTTCTCCTGCATCGTCCGCGTCTTGCCGCTCTGTCCAGGTTTGATGATACACTCGACCTTGCTGTTTGTAGAGCCCATGTTGTGTTGTGATGTAGTGTAGTGTAGTTTATGGCGCGCTGGCTCATTGCCAGCTCCAACTCCGATCCGTTTTCTTTACCAAAACGGATCCGTGAGACCTCTAGAAACCAGATAGCCTCCCCACACCGAACATACACACAACACTTACAAAAGTCTTGTGTCTCTGTTCCCCCCATACGCATTGCTTAACGCTTGGACTTGGACCCCTCGCACAATGTCGTACAGCACGAAGATCATGAACGCACTGGAGGCCCTCTGGCCAAAGAATGTGGAGACGCAGACGGACCTTATCGTCCAGATGCTCTCCGACGTGCCCGCTGAGGAGCACGAGACGGTGATGCAGGAGTGCGCGACTTACTGTGTCCTGTCGAACTCTACCCGCTACATGAAGGATGTGAGCTGGGGAGATGTGGCTCTCCGTCGCGACGAGGCGGCGGCGAACCGCTTCGTGACGATGCCCCTCGCTGAGTGGGAGCGGACGAAGATGGTGGCGAAGGGCGACCGCTGGAACCGACCGTGGTTCGCGTCGTGGGCTGAGTGGAAGGAGTGGGCAGATCGCATTAACGGCAAGCGCCGTGCGGAGCACTCTCCTCCTCGCCTGGTGATCGAGCGCGAGCCCGACCGCGTCAAGCAGCTGCTCGAGGATCGCGAGGACGTGTTCCGCTACCCCCAGCGCTACGTGACGAACGAGGCCGAGACGATCGCTCTGATCTGCGAGATCGAGAACGCCATCGTTCGCTGGGGCGGCAAGGCGCGGCTCGACAAGGTGATCGACGCCGAGTGGGACGAGGCGGTGGTAGCTGGGCAGGTGTCTGAGGAGCAGGTGGTCGCGTCTAAGGAGCTCGAACGCCGCGAGGCCGAGTACGCCCAGTTCCCCGGGATGGCCGCCTTCATCCAGTCCTGTGGCGAGCCGTGCCGGATGGTGATGGAATAAAAACAAAAAACAAAACAAAAAGAGCAAAACCCCAAACAGCCTAAAAAGCGCAAAAGGCGAAAGCCACAAAAAGAAAGAAAAGTCTATGCACGGTCAAAGGAGCTGGTCCCCCCTTTTTCCATGTGGTTTAAGTCCGAAGCAGGTGACGTGAAGATCGGGCGGGCGGGTGTTGGGAAGTATGCCTCGGTCTCCATTCCCGCTCAGTGAACCACTCAGTGAACCACTCTGTGAACCAATCAATCAATCAATCAG